>Ga0123357_10000070_pt1 | contig 83799 bp, 78 predicted proteins | sample TergutEmb28metaG_FD_89873 | JGI IMG/M metagenome (GOLD analysis project Ga0123357, IMG submission 89873) | Embiratermes neotenicus P4 segment gut microbial communities from Petit-Saut dam, French Guiana - Emb289 P4 | ecosystem: Host-associated > Arthropoda: Insects > Digestive system > Gut ...
GCGAGAGGCGGTCAGCGGGGCGAAGAGCAGCGCAGGAACCGGAGTTTATGAGTGATAAATGAGGATTCCGAGCAGCGCATGAGCCCCGATCACAGCCTCGCAGTAAGATTATGAACAGGTTCTGATACCACAGTACCTATAAAAGGAGCACATTGATAATGGCCGCAGAAACCACCAATCCGAACCCCGAATTTCCCGACCCGCAGGAACTTTGCAAAATTTACGCCGAAGTCGCCGAGCGCTCATCCAAGCTGATCTCCGAGCACGTGCAGCGGCAGATGAGCCGCGGTGTCACGCCGTTCGAAGACGAACTCGGCATTGCGCAAGCCTTCATGGATATGACGGGGAAACTCCTCGCCAACCCTTATCGCCTCGCGCAAACCCAGATGAGCCTCGTGCGAGACTATCTCTCGCTATGGCAAAACGCGACGATGCACTTCATGGGCCTACCGACCGCCCCGGTCGCCATGCCCGCAAAGGATGACAAACGCTTCCGCGACGAAGAATGGAACAACGACTTCCTCTTCGATTTCATCAAACAAACGTATCTGATTTCCGCGCGCCATATTCACGATGCCGTGAACAGCGTAGAAGGTCTCGACGAAAACTCGCGCAAGAAAGTCGACTTTTTCACCCGTCAGTACATCGACGCCCTCTCGCCGACGAACTTCGCGCTGACCAACCCCGAAGTTTTCCGTGAAACCATGCGCAGCGGTGGCCAGAACCTTTTGCGCGGCTTCAACAACCTGCTACGCGACATCGAAGAAGGCAATGGTCAGCTCAAGATTCGCATGACCGACACCAGCGCTTTCGAGCTGGGCAAAAATGTCGCCACGACTCCCGGCAAGATCGTTTTCCAGAACGATCTGATTCAATTGATCCAATACACGCCGACGACGACCGATACTTTCAAGCGCCCGCTCTTGATCGTGCCGCCGTGGATCAACAAGTATTACATCCTCGACCTGCGCGAGAAGAACTCGCTGATCAAGTGGGCCACCGATCAAGGGCATTCCGTTTTCGTCATCTCCTGGGTCAACCCCGATGCACACCTTGCCCAAAAAGGTTTTGACGATTATCTGCAAGAAGGCACGCTCGCCGCTCTCGATGCGATCGAAGCACAAACCGGCGAGAAAGAAATCAATGCCGCCGCCTACTGCCTCGGCGGCACGCTGCTCGCCATCACGCTCGCCTACCTGGCGGCCAAGAAGGACAAACGCATCGTCAGCGCCACCTTCTTCGCTGCGCTGACCGATTTTTCCGAACCCGGAGAGCTCGGCGTGTTCATCGACGAAGGCCAAGTCTCAAGTCTTGAGAAAAAGATGTCCGAGCACGGCTATCTGGACGGCAGCGAAATGTCGAACACTTTCAACCTGCTGCGCGCTAACGACCTGATCTGGTCCTTTGTCATCAACAACTATCTGATGGGCAAGGACCCGTTCCCGTTCGACCTGCTCTACTGGAACTCCGACTCCACACGCATGCCGGCCAAGATGCACAGCTTCTACCTGCGCAACATGTATATGGCGAACAAGCTCGTGCAGCCGGGCGCGCTGGCATTCCTCGACACGCCGATCGACCTGTCGAAGATCAAGATTCCCTGCTACTTCATCTCGACGATCGAGGACCATATCGCGCCGTGGAAAACCACTTACATCGGCGCGCGCAACTTCGGCGGCCCGGTGCGCTTCGTACTTGGCGGCTCCGGCCACATCGCCGGCATCGTCAATCCGCCGTCCGCCAACAAATATGGCTACCGGACCAACGACGCCAAGACCTTGCCGGAAAGCGCGGACGCCTGGCTCGCCAAGGCCACGCAACACCCCGGCTCGTGGTGGAATGATTGGCAAACCTGGGTCACCAGCTTCAATGACGAAAAAGTCCCCGCGCGCGATCCGGTGCAAGGCAAGCTGAAAGTCATCGAAGATGCGCCGGGCAGCTACGTAAAAGTGCGGATCGACAAAAACTCAAAGAAAGCAGCTTAAGCCAAGTATCAAAAAAGAGCGCCTGAACGGCGCTCTTTCTTATTCGAGTTCGGCCCGTGACCAAAACCCAGACATCATGAAAGCCTATCGACTTCTTCCCTTATTCGCGCTCGGGCTGGCCTGCGGCAATGCGCCCGCGGCCGATTGGCTCGTCGTATCCGGCGCTGCGTATCATTTCCGCGACCGGGACGAGTACCGTGGCGATAATCCAGGTGCCGGCTGGGAGCGGCGCGATACGCTGGTCCCCCTGAGCTATATGGCCGGTTATTACCGCAATAGCTACGACCGCGATACGTTCTACGCCGGCGCGCGTTGGGAGCCATTGGATTTCGGCGCGGTGCGACTCGGCGTTTTCTTCGGGCTCGCATCCGGCTACTGGACGCCGGTTGTCGCTTTACCAATGGCGAGCATCGAAATAGGGTCGGTCGGACTCAATCTGGTCGCACTACCGAATATTCGTGATTACGCGGGCTATGTGGGCGCTCAGCTCAAATTCAAATTGAATTGAACCGACAAGCAGCTCCGCCATGAACAACAGGGCCGGCGCTAGAGCAATTTTGGTTCAAATGCATACGGATCATGCACGATTTCGGTTGCGGGCGGCAGGATGCCGCCCCTACGTATCATTTTTATTTTTCATGAGATTGGATTTACAAACAGATTGTAGGGGCGGCATTTTGCCGCCCGCCGCTGTACAGAATTAAATCGAAATCGCTTTAGTCACGCCACGAGCTGGCGGCCGGTCAGGCGTTCGAGCACTTTCAGCGGAGAAAGCTCCGGGGCAACCATATTCTCCGCGTCGAGAAAATAGGTTTGCTCCATCATGTACTGCCCCGCCATGACGGCGTGCGGCACCTGGTCCGCGAAACACACCCAAGTGCAGCCCGCGGGAAAGGCTTTGGTTTCCTGCGGGCAGTTTTTTTGGTAGTCCATATCATGCTTCATGGCATCGTGCAGGCCCAGCATGATGTGATCGTAGCGGGTACGCGGACGCTTAGTGACATACAGCATATTCAGCAGCGCAGCTTCGCCTGGCCACATCGGTTTGATTCTGGGCAGCATGCGCGTCGCCACATCTTCGAATGCTTCGCCGACGCGCCAGACACGCGGCTCGCCCTGCGGCGACAGATTTGCAAACACGCGCAGGATCCGCTCGCCATAGGTCGGCCGGGACGGAAAGGCATCGAAGTGCAGGCGGCTGTCGTCCTTGCGCCAGGATGTTTGGCGCGTTTCGACACGCATCAGGCGCAGACTCGTCGGCGCATGTCTCAACACACCGCGATAGTGGGGAAATAACGCGCTGACGAGACTCGTCGCCTGTTTGTGATAGCGCGCGATCATCTCGCGCGTAGCCTCGACTTCCGCCTCACTGCCGACGACACCGCGCAGCTTGCCGCTATCGGACTCGTAGCTGATGTTCTTGCGCCGCGGGTCGGCCAGATTCGTCCGCATCAGACCGCGCTCTACCGTCGACAGCGCAAAGGTGAGATTTGGGAAGAAAAGCACACCGCCTTCTTCGAGCGCGCGCGTGCGCGATGCGGCCTCCTCACTGGAAATTGCCGGAGACCAATCGTTATCGGGAAGCTCAAGAATTCCAGCCATATCGGCTTGACCTCCATCTGTAAATAAAAAGTAATGAGTCTAACTGCTCGGGCGCCGATCCATCTAACGGCGATCAAATATCACCCTCATTTACCTCTGTCTGCACTGTTTTAGCCGCAGCAAGCATTTCGGCACGGCTCGCCGGCGTTTCAAGGCTGATCCGGCCAAGCGCACCACTACGATAATCGGTTAACAAAATCAGCGCAGCTTTTTCAAGGTCCAAGCCTCCGCCCTTGGCCAGGCAGCCGCGCCGCCGCGCAACAGCCTCGACAAGCGCGGGACCATCGCCAAGCTCCGCAAGGTCCAGCTTATAACGCTGTACAAGCGCTTCGGGATAGCGCGCAAGCAGGATGCCGCCAAGGAAAGCGGCGACCTCTTCTTCGATCACCGCATTCGTGCCAACCGCATGGCTCGCCGCCAGCATGAAACCATCGCTATCGTGTTCAATCTTCGGCCACAGCATGCCTGGCGTATCGACGACGATCTGCTGCGGGCTCAAGTCGATGCGCTGCTGCGATTTGGTGACAGCCGGTTCGTCGCCAACGGCAGCAACTTTGCGCTTGGCAAGCGCATTCATCAAAGTGGATTTGCCGACATTCGGAATGCCCATGATCAACATCCGCAAGGGCTTCGTGCCGTCGTTCCGATGCGGCGCGAGCGCCTGCGCCAAGCCCGGGGTACGCGCGACATCCGCCGGCTTTTTACATGACAGCGCAACGGCCTTGACGTCTTTCTGGCGGCTGTAGAAATCGAGCCACTGCGCGGTGACGGCAGGATCGGCAAGATCCGCCTTGTTGAGCAATTTCAAACACGGCCGTTGCCGCTGCGCGCGCAATTCATGAATCATCGGATTGCAACTGGCTTCGGGAATCCGGGCGTCGAGCACCTCGATCACCACATCGGTTTGCGCGAGCGTTTCGGCCGCCTTGCGACGGGCCGAGTTCATATGGCCAGGAAACCATTGAATAGGCATAGTTCAGAAAAAATCGGGAAAGCGCGATTGTCCCATCACACCGGCTTGAATGCAGCGCCTCGCGCAGCGGGCATCTGCGGTTCTGGCAGCAACACCATTGCCGTTGTGCGTTCAAGTATTCCGCACCCAGGCCGAAAGCATAGATATCCGCCCGCGCCAGAAAATCGATCGTGCCAGTCCTGCGCATGCTTTGCATCCTGATCTCGTTTTATTCACTCCCCGCCTTCGCAGCAGAGTGGGTTACGCTTGAACGCACAAAGGGGCGTCTGTTCGAAATCGACCGTTCGAGTATCCTGAACGCCGATAGCGGAACAAAGGTCGCGTGGGCGCGCGTGGTACTCAGCGATGCGGAAACTGGCGCAGCCGGCTATAAAACATTGCGCGCCCTCAACCGTTACGACTGCCGCCAGCAATCGTTCAGCACCGTCAAACGTATCTACGACAACGCCGATGGCGTGGAGATCCGTGAGGAAAAGATCGACACGCCTGTTTCCGTGCCGATCAAACCGGGCAGCCTGGACGATCGTTTCTACCAAGAAGTCTGCCGGCCGGCTTCGCTCGAACAACTACGCAATATCGCCACTTCCGCACAACGCAATGCCGCAATCGCCAGCCGCGGCTCCAAATTGGGCAGTGAACCCAAACAAGTTCGCGTGCAAAACTAGATTTTTGAGCGCAAGCCCCGCCATTCATGGCAGGGTCAAGCGAGACAAGCATTACTGGCGCCATAGGCGCCTCCAATTTGTGGCGAGGAAGCCCCAACTTTCAAGTAGGGGTGACTCACCTGTTGCACTTTCGCACAGTGCTTGACGGCCTGCACCGCAGCGCTGGAAGTTAGCATTTACTTTCAAATCCTGACGGAACGTAACCCGACCTCCTCCTAGATTGGAATTTGCCAACCGGGTGGAGTTCGTCTCCATCGTGGTATCCAGGCGAAAGGAGTTCAAAATGAAAATGCTGACCCGAATAAGCCTGAGTCTGATCACCGCTGTCGCTGGACTGGCCAGCGTGCCTGCCGCCTCGGCCGACCCAGGCGGCCGCGCATGGCACGACCGGGGCCATCACTATCGTCCGGTCTTTGTGCGTAATCACATTATCGTTCCGCGTGCGCCGGCCATTGTGTATGGCGAGCCTTACTATTACCCGCCGGTGCCGATCTATTACACGCCCTTCCCTCCGGTCTACTCGCGCAGCCCGGCGATCACAATCGGCGTCGCTATCCCGCCGATCGTGATTCCACTACGCTGATCTGACCACAAGTTGGGCGCGGACACGAAAAAACGTCCGACGGCTGAAGCTATCGGACGTTCTTCGGAAAAAAATCGTGATTTGCGGAAGATGTGTGCTTATCCGAACATCGGACAGGACTCTCAGCGTCCGTAGGTATCCTCAAAACGCACGATGTCGTCTTCGCCGAGATAGGAACCCGACTGGACTTCAATGATTTCAAGCGGAACCTTGCCAGGGTTCGCAAGGCGGTGCGTGTGCCCCAGCGGGATGTAGGTCGATTGATTTTCGGACAGGAGGAAAACCTGATCGCCGTTTGTCACTTCCGCAGTGCCCTTCACAACGATCCAGTGCTCGGCGCGGTGATAATGCATTTGCAAGCTTAGCTTCGCGCCCGGATTCACGACGATCCGTTTGACTTGAAAGCGTTCGCCGCTATCAATCGAGTCATACCAGCCCCAGGGACGATACACTTTGCGGTGATTGACCGCATGCGGTTTCCCTTCATGCTTGAGCCGGGCGACGATCTTCTTCACGTCTTGCGTATGGCGTTTGTCGGTCACCATGACGGCATCCGAGGTCTCGACCACGATCATGTCCTTCAGGCCGATTCCCGCAACCAGCCGCGATTCGGCAAAGACCATGCTGTCGGAACTATCCTCAAGCATCACTTCGCCGCGCACCACATTGCCGGCAGCATCCTTCTCGCAGATTTGCCACAGCGCATCCCAAGCGCCGACATCGGACCAGCCCGCACTCATCGGCACCACGACACCACGGCCGAGCTGGGGATTCGCCGCCAGTTTTTCCATGACGGCATAATCGATCGAATCCGATTCGCAGTTTACGAAGCTCGCTTTGTCCACGCGCACGAAATCGCCATCGTCCTTGGCGCCGGCAATCGAAGCACGACACGCTTTAGCGATCCCAGGCTTGAGCGATTCAAGCGCGGCCAACCATACGGAAGCCTTCATCATGAAGATTCCGCTGTTCCACAGATACTCGCCGCTACTCACATAACGCGCGGCGGTCGGCGCGTCGGGTTTTTCAACGAAAGCGTCCAAAGCTCTTGCCATGCCTTGATCGTCGACCGGAGCGCCGGCCCGTATATAGCCATAACCCGTTTCAGGACGATCCGGCACGATGCCGAAAGTTACCAGGGCCCCTTGTTCCGCCTGGCGCGCACCTTCCATGATTGCGGCCTGAAATGCTTCCAGGTCGGTGATGACATGATCGGCAGGCATCACGAGCAAAACCGGATCGCTCTTGCCCGCATTCGCGACGAGCGCGGCCAAACTCAGCGCGGGCGCGGTATTGCGCCCGACAGGCTCAAGCACGATACGCCCGGACTTGCCCAGTTGACGCAACTGCTCGGCAATAACGAAACGATATTCTTCATTGCTGACAACGATGATCTGCGCTGCGACCTGGCCGGGGAATCCGTCGAGCCGGGCGGCGGTCGCCTGCAACATCGTGTCCAAGCCCGCCAGCGGCAAGAGCTGTTTCGGATAGCGTTCGCGCGATGCTGGCCAAAGCCGTGTGCCGGAACCGCCGGAAAGAATCACGGGTTGAATCGTCATTTGATTGCCTTGTGTGTCTATCAGGAATTCGAATCAGCGCGCCGTGTGCGCTATTGCATGACTCAGTTTGTTATAAAGCCTTGCGGGTTTTTCTGCTGCCAGCGCCAAGTATCGGCGCACATTGCATCCAGGCCGCGCTCCGCGGTCCATCCAAGCAGCTCGCGCGCCAGGCGGGGATCGGCATAGCATGCCGCGACATCGCCCGCGCGCCGCGCCGCAAGTTGGTAAGGCACAGGCCGGCCGCTGCCTTTTTCGAAGGCTTTGACCATGTCGAGCACGCTATAGCCCTGGCCTGTGCCGAGGTTTACCGTAAAACTATCCGCGACGCGTCTCAAACGTTCGATCGCTCGGACATGCCCGAGCGCCAGATCGACGACATGGATGTAATCACGCACCCCGGTGCCGTCATGCGTCGGATAATCGCTGCCCCAGACATTGAGGTATTCGCGGCGTCCGATCGCGACTTGTGCGATATAAGGCATCAGATTATTCGGTATGCCTTGCGGATCTTCGCCAATCGCTCCGCTGGCGTGCGCGCCGACCGGGTTGAAGTAACGCAGGATGCCGATACGCCATTCGGGCGCGCTGTGTGAAAGATCGCGCAGCATATCTTCGATCACGAGCTTCGTGCGGCCATAAGGGTTGGTCGCGGAAAGTGGGTGGTCTTCGGTCAATGGAAGCCGCTGCGGATCGCCATACACGGTTGCCGATGAACTGAAGACGAGCGTTTTCACATTGCTGTCACGCATCGCTTCGAGCAAGCGCAGGCTGCCGACTACATTGTTGTCGTAGTAGTCGAGCGGCTTTTCGACCGATTCGCCGACGGCCTTCAAGCCGGCAAAATGAATCACCGCATCGCAGCGATAATCGCGCAGCACGCTTGCGAGCAAGGCGCGATCGCGGATATCGCCGCGCACGCAAGGAATTTTTTTGCCGACGATTTGCTCGACCCGCGCGAGCGCTTCGGGATGGCTATTGCAGAAGTTATCGAGCACGACAATGTCATGCCCAGCGGTAGTCAGCTCCACGCAGGTATGCGATCCGATATATCCCGCCCCGCCTGTCACCAGAATCATCTTGATCTACTCCCGGTCAATCGAAATAAGCCGCTTCGGCAAAGCTTTTTCCGGCCGCATCTTTCGCCGACACCTTCGGTTCGATGCCCACCAATGGCCATTCGATGCCCAGCACGGGATCGTCCCAGCGAATGCAATGCTCCACCTCGGGCATGTAGTAGTCCGTCGTTTTATACAGAAAATCCGCGGAGTCGGAGAGCACAACGAAACCATGCGCAAAGCCGGGCGGAATCCAGAATTGCCTGTGATTATCGCCGCTGAGTTCCACGCCAACCCATTTGCCGAAATGAGGACTGGACTTCCGCACATCCACCGCGACGTCGAATACCAAACCCGCAGTCACCCGCACGAGTTTGCCTTGCGCGTGCGGCATCTGATAATGCAGCCCCCTCAGTACACCACGCCCCGAACGGGAATGGTTGTCCTGGACGAATTCGACGTTCAAACCAGTGCTTTCCCGAAATTGGCGCGCATTAAAGCTTTCCATAAAAAACCCGCGCGCATCGCCAAATACCCGAGGTTCAATAATCAGCAATTCTGGAATTGCCGTTTGAATTATTTTCATTTTTATCACTCAATTCATCTATACATCTATAGTGAATCGCATGGAAATTTAGACGCGAAGACGAGCCGCAGACAGTACAAGTAGTACGTCAAGGCGAAGTCGACAAAGTATAAATTTTTATGCGATTTACTATAGTTAGCCGCGCGCATCGCCCCAGCGCAGCGCAGAACAATCATCGCCGACATAAGTCGTATTTCCAGAGCGGTCGACGCAGTATTGCGGCGAAACGATCATTTCAGAAAAATTCATCCCTTCGCCAATCCGCGTGTATTCAAACAGAATGCTGCGGATGACCTTCGCGCGCGCACGGATGTGGCTGCCATGTCCAATCCAGGCGGGGCCGACGATCGCAACGCCCGGGTCGATGCGGACATTTGAACCGATATAAACCGGTCCGGTAATATCGACCCGATCCCATGCAATCGATGTATTCAGCCCAACCCACACGCCTGGCTTGACCTCCTTGCCCGGCACATTCATCCCTGCCACTTCACCACGCATTACACGCTGCAACACCGTCCAATAGTCGGTCACGCGGCCGATGTCGATCCAGTGGAACGCATGTTTTTGCACATAAAACGGCAGCTTGCGTTCAACAAGCAGGGGGAACAGTTCCGAACCAATGTCGAAAACCCTCCCCGAAGGGATAAAGTCGAGCACCTCGGGTTCGAAAATATAGATGCCTGTACTGGCCAAAGTGGATTTGGCTTCCGCGGGCGCCGGTTTTTCCTGAAACGATTCGATGCGGCCGTTTTCATCCGCGACAACGATGCCGTAGTTGTTGACCGCATCGCGCGGCACGTCGAGCGCGACGACACTTGCGATCGCCCCCTTGGCGCGATGTTCTTCCAGGGCCGCCTGAATATCGAGATCGACCAGGGCGTCGCCGCAAAGCACAAGCGTCGTTTCGTCGAAGAAACCGCCGTGATCCTGAATCCGCTTCATCCCGCCCGCCGAGCCCATCGGCTTGGGTACGATGTCGCCCTGGTCGCGCACGCCTTCAAACGAGTAACCCAGTTCGACCCCCCAGCGGTGTCCATCGCCGAAGTAGCTTTCGATCTTGTAGTGATTGAACGCCACGTTGACCATGATCTCGCGGATTCCATAGTGAGCGAGATATTCAATCAAATATTCCATCACCGGCCGGCCGAGAATCGGAATCATCGGTTTCGGGATATTTTTGGTCAAAGGCCGAACCCGCGTCCCCTGGCCCGCGGCCAGAATCATTCCTTTTGCCATCGTTTGCACTACCTTTACCGAATATGCAAATGAGAAACTTCTGTTCTCACCTTATTTAAAACACGTGTCCCTCGAGAAGTTGGCTCAGATATTGTCCATAGCCACTCTTCGCCAAAGGCTTCGCCAAGGCAGCCATTTGTGCATCGTCGATCCATTTCTGGCGCCAACAGATTTCTTCCGGACAACAGATTTTCAAGCCCTGTCGCGTCTCCAAGGTCTGAATGAATTGGGCTGCCTCAAGCAGGCTGGCGTGCGTTCCCGTATCCAGCCACGCATCGCCGCGCCCCATGATCTGCACATTGAGCTGATCGCGCTCCAGATAGACCCGGTTCAAATCCGTAATTTCCAACTCGCCGCGCGCGGAAGGCTTCAAATTGCGCGCGATTTCCACCACCGATCGGTCATAAAAATAAAGCCCCGTCACCGCATAGCGGCTCTTCGGCGCTGTGGGTTTTTCTTCCAGGCTGACCGCATGCCCGGCCGCATTGAACTCGACCACGCCATAACGTTCCGGGTCCTGCACGGGGTAGGCAAAAACTGTCGCCCCGCTTGTGCGCCGTCCGGCTTCATGCAGGCGACGCTGCAGCTCATGGCCATAAAATATGTTGTCCCCAAGCACCAGGGCGGAAGGCCGGTCGGCGACGAAATCCGCGCCGATGATGAAAGCCTGCGCCAGCCCGTCCGGGCTGGGCTGCACGGCATAGGAAAGATCGATGCCCCACTGGCCGCCATCGCCGAGCAGTTGCTCGAAACGCGGCGTATCCTGCGGCGTGGAGATGATTAGAATCTCGCGGATGCCAGCAAGCAGCAATGCCGACAAGGGATAATAAATCATCGGTTTGTCATAGATCGGCATGAGCTGTTTGCTGATCGCCAGCGTGACCGGATGCAGGCGCGTTCCAGAACCGCCTGCAAGGATGATGCCTCGACGGGTATTCATTCAAAACTCCTTTTAGAACCTGTTCATAATTTTGCTGCGAGCCCGTGATCGGGGCTCATGCGCTGCTCGGAATCCTCATTTATCACTCATAAACTCCGGTTCCTGCGCTGCTCTTCGCCCCACTGACCACAGTCGAGCGCAAGCGAGACAAACCTTTATGGGCGCTGAAGGCGCTTCAAATTCGTGGCGTCACGGGCTCTCGCGACAAATTCTGAGCAGGTTCTTACTTGCCCAGGACTTCGGTCAGCATGCGATCGACGCCGAGCCGCCAATCGGGCAACACGATTCCAAAGGTTTCACACAGTTTGCGTGTGTTCATGCGCGAGTTCGCCGGCCGTTTTGCGGGAGTGGGAAACGCGCTCGTCGGCACGAGCGCGATTTCGGACACCTTGAACGATTCGCCAAAACTGCGCGCTTGAGCAATGACGTGACTCGCATAGCCATGCCATGAAGTCTCGCCGCCGGCGACCAAATGGTACATCCCGGCCAATTCAGGTCTGGCGCATGCGGCGCGCAAGGCGTGAGCCGTCACATCGGCAAGCAGATCCGCTCCGGTCGGCGCGCCGATCTGATCGTCGATCACGGTCAGCCGTTCGCGCTCATGCGCGAGGCGCAGCATCGTTTTGGCGAAATTGCCGCCGCGCGCGGCATACACCCAACTGGTGCGGAAAATCAGATGCTTGACGCCGGTCTCGGCAATCCGTTGTTCGCCTTCGAGCTTGGTCGCGCCATAAACACTGAGAGGCCCCGTTTTATCGCTCTCCGACCAGGGGCGCGAACCGCCGCCGTCGAACACGTAATCGGTCGAATAATGGATGAGCCAGGCGCCGAGCGCCGCGGCCTCGCGCGCCAATACCGCCGGCGCAAGCGCATTGATCGTGCGCGCAAGTTCCGGCTCGCTTTCGGCTTTATCGACGGCGGTATGCGCGGCGGCATTGACGATGACATCGGGCCGCACCTGGCGAACGGTGTCGGCAAGCGCCTCCGGCCGCGTGAAATCGCCGCACAGCCCAGTCGAATCGAAATCGAGCGCGATCAGTTCGCCGAGCGACGCCAAAGAACGCTGCAACTCCCAGCCGACCTGTCCGCCCTTGCCTAAAAGGAGAATTTTCATTGCGCACGCTCGCGTTCGGCGTAGTTTTTCGCAACCCAATCGCGATAAGCGCCGCTCTGCACATTGCGCACCCAGGTCTGATTGTCGAGATACCATTGCACGGTTTTGCGGATTCCGGTCTCAAAAGTTTCCGCGGGCCGCCAGCCCAGTTCGCGCTCAAGCTTGCGCGCATCGATCGCGTAGCGGCGGTCGTGACCAGGGCGGTCCGTCACATAGGTAATCAGCCGCACATAGCTGCCCGCCGGGTCCGGCTTGAGTTCGTCGAGCAAAGCGCAAACCGTGTGCACGATTTCGAGATTCGGCTTCTCGTTCCAGCCACCGACGTTGTACGTCTCGCCCGGCGTCCCGCGTGTCAGTACCGTGCGGATCGCGCTACAGTGGTCCTTCACATAAAGCCAATCGCGAATCTGCTGACCGTCGCCGTAAATCGGCAAGGGTTTGCCCGCCAGCGCATTCACGATCATCAGCGGAATCAATTTTTCCGGGAAGTGATAAGGTCCGTAGTTGTTTGAGCAGTTGGTTGTCAGCACGGGTAGCCCATAGGTGTGAAACCAGGCGCGCACGAGATGATCGCTCGCCGCCTTGCTCGCCGAATAAGGGCTGTTCGGTTCATAGTTATTCGTCTCGCTGAAAGGCGGATCGTGCGGCCCCAGCGAACCATAGACTTCGTCCGTCGAAATATGGTGGAAGCGAAAGCCCGCCTTCGCTTCCGCATCCAGGCCATTCCAATAAGCACGCGCCGCTTCGAGCAGGGTAAACGTGCCTTCCACGTTCGTCCGCACGAATTCCCCCGGCCCGTGAATCGAGCGATCCACATGCGACTCCGCCGCGAAATGGACGACAGCGCGCGGCTTGTGCGCCGCGAAGAGCGAATCGACCAACGCGCGATCGCAGATGTCCCCGTGGACGAAAATATGCCGTGCATCGTCCGCCAGCAAGGCAAGCGTTTCGAGATTACCCGCGTACGTGAGTTTGTCGAGGTTAACGACCGGCTCACCCGTTGCGGCGATCCAGTCCTGGACAAAATTGCCACCGATAAAACCGGCTCCCCCCGTTACAAGAATCATGGCTATTGCTTCCTAGGAAATAAGTGCGGACCGCTGGCCCCTGGGTCCATTGCATTATGAATGTTCCCAAGCAACGCTCCAGACACGTCGGAAAATCTTTGGCTTGGATATACCGACGCGCTGCAAAGTAAGCAACTGCGGGCATCACAAAACTTGAAAAAAACCCGACCCACATCGAACTGGTACGAATGTAACACTGGGCCAGGGGTCTTTCCCCTGCATGCACACGTATGGGATATAGTCCGCGCAACATTTGGGTACAGATTCTGCTGAAAAACCGCTAAAGAATGCCACGACAACGATTTCTACCTACCGGCAGGAGCGCACATGGACATCAATAAGATCATCGAACGCGTCAAGAACGTCCTGACGACACCGAAAACCGAATGGCCGGTCATCGCCGCCGAACCGGCGACGGCGTCCGGTCTCTACAAGAACTACATCGTAATCCTCGCCGCGATCCCAGCCATCGTGGGTTTTATCAAAAGCAGCCTGATCGGCCACAGCATACTCGGCATCACAGTCCGCTCCTCGATCGGCAGCGGTTTGGCCGGAGCGGTCGTCGGCTATGCGCTGAGTCTGGCGCTGATCTATGTGATGGCGTTGATCATCGAGGCGCTGGCACCAACCTTCGGTGGCGAAAAAAACCGGCTCCAGGCACTCAAGACCGCCGCCTACGCATGGACCGCGAGCTGGCTCGCCAACGTCGGCCTGCTCATCCCCTGGCTCGGCGCGCTGATTGTCCTGGTCGGCATCGGCTACAGCATCTACCTGCTGTACCTGGCCCTGCCGGTCACGATGAAATCCCCGCCCGAAAAAGCCGCTGGTTACACCGCGCTCAGCATGCTCTGCGCGATCGTGCTCGGCTGGATCATGACGGTCGCGGTGGCTGGAATCACCGGTACCGGCATGTTGATGACGGGTGGCGCCCCCCATAGCACCACGAGCAGCAACACGACGATCGACAAGGACTCCTGGCTCGGCAAGATGGAGGAAGCCAGCAAGAAGATGGAAGCCGCACAGAAATCGGGCGATACCGCCGCGCAGCAAAAGGCGGCCAGTGAAATGATGGGCGCAGCGCTCGGCGGCGGCGACAAGGTCGAGGCGCTGGCCCCGGATCAGCTCAAGCCCTTCGTACCCGAAACACTGGCCGGCCTGAAGCGCACCAGCGTCTCTGCCGAGCGCAATGGCGCAATGGGCATGCAAACATCCGAAGCGCGGGCAACCTACTCGGACGATGGCTCTGGCCGCTCACTGCATCTGAGCATCACCGACATGGGCAGCATGAAGGGTCTGGTCGGTCTCGCCGGCTGGGCCGGTGTTGAGAACAGTAAAGAAACCAGCGACGGCTACGAAAAAACCTACAAGCAAAGCGGCCGCCTCGTGCATGAACAATGGGACAAGCCGACCAAGAGCGGAGAGTTCGGTATCGTGCTCGGCGAACGTTTCTCGGTAAAGGTATCGGGTGACGCCAACTCGATCGATGAGCTTAAGACCGCTGTCACAAGTCTTGATCTTGCGGGTCTGGAAGCCCTGAAAAATCAGGGCGTAAAGAAAAACTGAGGAAAAACTGAACGACTCGCTCAACGCAAGTAAGATTTAAAGATCCGGCCGCAAGCGGCCGGATCGTTTTTTCAGCCGTGCCCTGCTGCCTTCTCGATTTCAGCCAGCTTAGCGTGGCGCATATCCTCGCCCTTCGCCATATAAAAAACGTACTCCGCCATATTTTTCGCATGATCGCCGATCCGTTCAAGCGCCTTGGCGACGAAGATCATGTCGATACCGACCGAAATCGTGCGTGGATCTTCCATCATGAAGGTAATGACCTGGCGCATGAGTCCTTTGAATTCGGCATCGATCACTTTGTCATCACGCACGACTTGAATCGCGCCTTCCATATCAAGCCGCGCAAAACAATCGAGCGCACGTCTCAATTGCGCGGTCGCCAAATCCGCCATATGCGAAATTTGCACGCGCGGCGAGGCCAAGAAAGAACCCTCGTGAATGACTTTACCTATCTTGGCGATCTTCTTCGCCTCGTCACCGATACGCTCGAGATCGGTAATCGTTTTGATCACCGCGGTAATCAAACGTAGATCGATCGCCGTGGGCTGACGCTTGGCGATCACTTGCGAGCAGGTTTCATCAAGCTCGATCTCAAGCTCATTGACGCGATGATCGTCCTCGATCACCGCATCGGAGAGCACAAGATTTTCCTCAAGCAAGCCCTGTGCGGCACGCGCGATTTGTTGTTCGACGAGCCCCCCCATTTGAAGGACACGTGTACGAATGTTTTCAAGCTCAAGATCGAACTGCTTTGAAATATGTTCAGCCATGGGGGTCTCTCCATTGCATGCGAGGGCTAATCGGTCGATGTTACCAGATCAATATTTCATCCACGTTGCATTCGCTGCACGCCATCCGCGTTACTCACAAGCAGCACATCGACGGCGCGCGCGGCGAACAAGCCGTTCGTCACCACGCCTACAATCTGATTGATCGCGCTTTCCAGCGCAACGGGGTCGGCAATCCGCAATCCATGCACATCGAGAATCACATTCCCGTTGTCGGTCACCACCCCCTCGCGCCAACACGGCTCGCCGCCCAGCTTGCGCAACTGGCGCGCCACATACTCGCGCGCCATCGGAATCACTTCAACAGGCAGCGGGAAACGGCCGAGCACTTCCACGCGCTTGCTCGCATCGGCGATACACACAAATTTTGCGGCAACGGCTGCCACGATCTTTTCCCGCGTCAGCGCGGCGCCACCGCCTTTGATTACGTGCAGAGCGGGATCGATCTCATCGGCGCCGTCTACGTAAATTGGAATCTCGCTGACTTCGTTTAAATCCAGAACCCGGAAGCCAAGTTTCTCAAGCCGGACACGGCTCGCTTCTGAACTGGCCACCGCACCGGAAAAGCGGTCTTTCAAGCGCCCGAGTTCATCAATGAACAAATTCGCAGTCGAGCCTGTTCCAACGCCAATAACGCTGTCACATGGCGCATGTTCTTCAACATATTCCGCCGCAGCGCGTGCGACCAGCGCTTTCAATTGATCCTGATTCATGGGGAAACGGGTAGCAGAGAAAAATGAATTACGATTGTAATGGAGCCATCCGGCCCTTTGCGATTTAGCGCAACGCTCAAATCACGCTATAACCATTCCATAAGCGAAATTCCAAGCCCAAACGTCGTCATGCGATGGTTGTAATCGATCAGGCTCTCGCCATAGCCAGTAAACGCCTGAAAATGCGCACGCAGATAACCCGCGAGCGGAAAGCTCCATTCGAGCTGAAGAGAGCCATGATTGGCGCTTCCGCCTTTAAGGCTGTGGCGTCCGATCAGGGCAAACTGTTGCTCGCCCCAGCGAAACAAAGCGTTGACCTCGGCGCGGCCAACATAGTCTGAAATGTCCGGGTTGTCGTCGTTCGAAGCCTTTTCCGGAATTCGATACCACGGCCTGAATTGCAAAATAAAAGAAGGCGTTTGGAAACCGAAACCTGCGTAGAGCCGATTCCAGGAGCGGGACATTGGGTTCGAGCGGCCGTTGGACTGGTGCACGAAACCGAGATTGAGGTAACGCAGTTTGAACGCTTCGTCGCCCACATTCAGCGGAATCGTGGTGAAAACCTCCGGCTCGTAATCCGTCTCCCGGAACGGCGAGGAGTCGGATTTGTTATACACCTGCCAATATGACTGCTGGGTATATCCAAACCACAGGTCAGCCGGCGAAGCAAAAATGTTCTGCCAGATCTTGGTCTTGAAGCTCAGTTGGAACTTTGCTTCGGTCGTATCCAAAGAGAGAGGCTGCGTAACCGTGTTCTCTGGATTGGGGCTGGCAGGCCATTCGTTCGGTCCATGCATCACGCGCAACGGGAGCACGTATACCGGCCGATAAGGACGGAACAGGAAGGTGCCGTGTTTATCCTTCTGATCGAGCTCCATGCGCTCCGACAAACGGCTCGCGATTTGAGTTGTAGCGTCGCTCTGCGCGGGAATCGGATCGGTCGCCGGCTGCGCTGGCCGATCGGCAACGCGGTCATAACATGCAAGGCGTTCCGCATCATTGGCAAGCGCGCGGCATGTCTCCAGATTCTCCACGGCACCAGCCTGCGCGTTTGCGCAAGCAAGCATCGTCATGAGCGCAAAATGCATTACGCTTTGCGCTCCGGACGCATTGAACCACCGGAAGGGGCACGATACCTTTAGGTGCAAGTCCGTTCTCGCTCAAGCCTTTGGTGGCACATAGCCAGACGCTACATCGACTCCCGTCCCAAAAAAATATTTTTCCATTTGCTCGGCAAGATATTTACGCGCCCGCGCGTCCATGAGGTTGAGCCGGTTTTCGTTGATCAGCATCGTTTGGTGCCTGATCCAATCCGCCCAGGCTTCTTTGGACACATTCTCATAGACCCGCGCGCCCAGCTCGCCCGGATAAGGGGGACGATCCAAGCCCTCAGCCTCACAACCCAACTTTACGCATTTGACCATTCGGGCCATCACACGACTCCTCTAACGAATATCTAATCAAGGCACGCATTGTATCGGTTCCACCGGCCTCGCTAAATCCGTTCGAAGGCTGTCGCAAGAAGCTAAAGATTGGAGCCCGCACGCAACAGATGATGTCAGAGCAAAGCGCGGATTTCGCGCTCAGTGCAATTGCCGATTGAAAATCTCGACGCGGTTCTTGCCTGCCGATTTCGCACCATACATGGCGGTATCGGCGCATTCGATCAGCATTTCGGCGCTTGCCGCGTGATCGGGATAGAGCGCGATGCCGAGGCTCGCACCGACCCGGCCCGTGCCTTCAGGAAATTCAAATTCGGTCGAGGAAATGCATGTATTGATCCGACGCGCCAGCGTCACGACATTTTCGAGCGCGGCCTCCGGAATCAAAATCGCAAACTCATCGCCACCGAGCCGGAAGAACAGTTCGTTACGCCGCACGATCGCACCAACGGACGTTGCCACCGTCGTCAGCACATGGTCGCCCGCGCTATGGCCGAACTGGTCGTTGATCCCTTTGAAACCATCAAGGTCGAAAGTCAATAGGCCAACCCGGTCATGACGCCGTGTCGATTCGGCGATCATCCGGTTCAGCTCTTCATGGAAACGGCGGCGGTTGAGCAAATTCGTCAACGGATCGCGTTCGGCGTGTTCAAGCAACTGTTTGGCAATCCGCTTGCGCTCGGTCACATCTTCGTAAATCCAAACGCGCCCGAGATCGCGTTGACCGTCTTCCGAAATCACGAGACCTGAAACCTCTTCGAGCAAACGGCCGTCGGTAAATGGAATTTCATACGGCGCACTCGGCGTCCGCTTCGATTGAATCGCATCGAAGTGCAGGCAATAAGCCGTATCGTCGCTGCGCAGCGCACGCGTGCGTTCGACCAGGGCCTCGTCGCGCAGCCCATTGATGTTTTCGTCCAGCCCAATGCCACACATTATGCGCATCGCCCGGTTGCAGTAGTAAACGCGGCGATCCTGATCAACGAACAAAATTCCAACGCGCAAGGTGTCGAGCAGCGCAACCAGACGCAGGCGTTCATCATCGCTACGTTGCAGGTAGTGATCCTGCAAAGCCTGCGCGCGGCGCAACGAGGCAACGGTGTCGAGCAGGCGCATTTCGGCATCCTTACGCACTTCAATATCTTCGATCGAAACACGCAAGCCGAGTAAGCGATTATCGGGACCGAACAAGGAACGCCAATGGCACGCAATCCAGCGCTGACTGCCGTCTTTGCATTGAATGCGCAATTCGACGTCTTTCCCGCTTTCTCCACGCAGCGCGCCGGCGGTAAGGGTGAGCACCTGTCGCCGGTCCTTCGGCGCGACAAGCAACTCAATCAAATTCGAACCCAGCAAACATTCGGCCCGGGTATAACCCGTGAGTTGTTCGATCGAGCGGCTGATCCAGACCAGCGAGCCGTTGCGCGAGAACCATGCTTCAACGCCGTGGGCCGAGTCGGCAAGCGCGCGAAAACGCGCCTCCTGGCGTGTCAAGGCTTCGATTCTCAAGGCCCGCAAACGCGCGAGCCGATCCATTTCAGCGGTCAAGGCATCGAAATCGGCCCACCCTGTCGGCAGTGAAGCAAGCGCGCCGCCGCTGCGATCGCTTTGCTGAACAGCCACGCGCAAATCCGCGAACAAATGCTGCACCATGCGCCGCGCCAATGACAGCGGAATCAATGCGCCCAGTACGGCGCAAAACGCCGTAAGCATAACGGCGGCCCCAATCGGCCACGGGTTATGCCCGCGCAGCAAGGCCGCGGCGATATAGGCGATGACCACGCCCCAAATCGCTGCGAACAGGACTGCGCCTGCCACCGCCCGAGAGAACCGATTAGCTAGTTTGAGCACACCGCGGCCTCAAAACACCTTAACCAAAACCTTCGAACGCCGCTGATAGTTATACAGCTCCCGTTTCTGCTGGGGTAACTCATCCGGCGACACCTCGACAAAACCACGCTCGCGGAACCAATGTTCGGTCCGCGTCGTGAGCACAAAAATCCGCTCCAGGCCGGCGGCCAAGGCGCGCCGCTCAATATGCTGCATCAAACGCTCGCCCAGACCGCTGCGGCGGAACTCCGGCATGACGGCAAGACAAGCCAACTCGCCGGCACGTTCTTCCGAAAAGGGATAGAGCGCCGCACAGCCGACGATCACGTCGTCGTGCTCAACGACCGAGAAGCGCTGGACCTCCATCTCGAGTAATTCGCGCGAGCGCCGCACCAGGGTGCCATCGGCCTCCAGAGGCGCGATGACCGACAACAGCGCACCCACGTCCTCAATCCCCGCTTCGCGGAATTGGGCCAACGTTTCGCGCGTCACCATCGTTCCGACGCCTTGGCGGGTAAAGAATTCGAGCAGGAGCGCGCCGTCCTTATCGCGATCGATGAAGTGAGCGCGCGCCACGCCATTGCGCACCGCGCCGATCGCATGCGGCAGGAAAAGATGCAGATCCTCGGTCAACCCTTTGTTCTCGCGATACATCCGCTCGGCTTCATCCGCCGTAATCGCTTCGATCAAGCGGCCTTGCGCATCGAGCAGGCCGGGTGCATCACAGAGATAAATGAGCTTCTCGGCCCCCAACGCCGTCGCCACCGCTTCGGCAATCTCTTCCATCGCCAGATTGAAAACCTCGCCCGAAGGCGAAACGCCCAGCGAGGAAATCAGCACGACATTCTGCTGATCAAGGTCGGCCTTGATTTCCTCGGCAATGACCTTGCGCACCTTGCCGGTGTATTGGAAATCAACGCCATCGACGACCCCCATCGGCTTGGCGGTCACGAAATTGCCGCCGGTCACGCGCATCCAGGCGCCGGCCATCGGCGTGTTCGGCAAGCCTTGCGACAAACGCGCCTCGATCTCGATCCGGCTGATCCCGACCGCGGCTTTGACGCATTCGAGCGCCTCGGCGTCTGTAACACGAATCCCCGCGTGCAAACGTGAAGTCAGGCCGCGCCGCGCCAATTCCTCTTCGACCTGCGGCCGCGCGCCATGCACCAACACCAGACGCACGCCGAGCGCGGCCAAAAGATTGCAGTCATAACAAAGCCGTTCGAGCAAATCGCCCTCGGCCACTTCGCCGCCGAATCCAAGCACGAAGGTCTTGCCGCGAAAACCATGCACATAGGGTGCGGCACTGCGCACCCAGTCGACGAAACGGACTGCGTCCGCTTCGAGCATCATCGTCGCGGCGGAGATCCCTTCGTTGAGAACCCGATTTTCCTGACCGCCTGGACCCTGCATCAATGAATTACCTTTCATTTTGTTTTTTTAATTTTTACAAAATTTTTCATCAATAAACTCAAAAATCGCCCCACAACGCCTGCATCGCCGCGGCGGCGGCCAGACCCGCCGTCTCCGTGCGCAGCACGCGCGGGCCCAGCGTGACACCCTGGCATCCCGCCGCCAGCATCGCCATCACCTCGCGCTCCGACCAGCCACCTTCAGGCCCGATCAGCAACGCAACAGGCTCCCGCGGCGCAGGCATCGCCGAAAGACGCGTCCCGTCGGAGGGAAGCAACGCCCAGCGCGGTGTGCCGCAGGAGACCGATAAGCATTGAGACAGACTCATCACTGGCGCGATCGTCATCAAACGATTGCGTCCGCTCTGTTCGGCCGCCGCAACGGCAATCTGCTGCCAATGTTCTATACGCTTAACGGCACGAATCCCCTCCAAGCGCAGTACACTTCGTTCGGCGGCGACCGGTTGAAGAGACGAAATGCCAAGTTCGACCGCTTTTTGGACAATCCAGTCCATTTTGTCGCCCGTCGCCAGAGCCTGCACCAGTGTCAAGCGCAGCGGCGTCTCCCGGTCTACCTCGCAGACCGACTTGATTCGCGCGCACGGATCGCGCCCCAAACGCAACAATTCGGCCTGCGCTTCGCGGCCTTCTCCATCGAAAAGAACGACACGCTGGCCAGGACGCAGCCGGAGAACGCGCTCGGCGTGATGCGCAAGCGCCTCGGGCAATGTAATTTCTTTATCGGCCAAGGCCAGTTCTGCATAAAAGAATCTAGGTAACATCGTATTATTATAAATTTTGAAACATCTGCGGAGACTTCTGTGGTCAGTACCGCTACACCCGTTTGCAATTACGGCACCCTTGCTCCGGAGTTTTCGTTGCCCGGCACCGACGGTCAGCAGCATACGCTCGCATCCTGCCGCGGCCCGAATGGCTTGCTCGTGATGTTCATCTGCAACCACTGCCCATACGTTCAAGCCGTTCTGGACCGCATCATCCGCGATACGCGCGAACTGCGCGAGTACGGCATCGGCTGTGTCGGCATCATGTCGAACGACCCGACACAGTACCCCGAAGACGGTTTTGAGCAGATGGCCCGGCTGGCGCGGGAAAAGGAATTCCCATTTCCTTATCTGTTTGACGAGACCCAGGCCGTCGCGCGCGCTTACGGTGCCGTCTGCACGCCCGATTTCTTTGGCTACAACGCCGCACTCCAACTTCAATACCGCGGCCGGCTCGACGCCTCGGGCAGACAGGCCGCGCCGCCTGGCGCGCGTAGAGAATTGTTCGAAGCCATGCGCGAAATCGCGCGCAGCGGTCAAGGCCCGGCGGAACAGACCGCCAGCATCGGCTGCTCGATCAAATGGAAGGATGCCTGAATGCCACGCCTCGCAGCGGCGCGCGCGCTCGATTCCGTCGTCAGAGAAATCGCGCGTGAAATCACAATGCCCTTCTACTTGAAGGCAGTCCGTTCCCACAAGGCCGACGGCAGCACGCTCACCGAGGCGGATGAGCTGACGCAGCACGCCCTCGTCGAACGCCTGCCCGAAATTCAGGAAGCGCCCGTTTTGGGCGAGGAAATGACCGCCGCGCAACAAGCGGAACTCTGGCATGCGAGCCGGGAAGGGCTGTGGGTCATCGATCCAATCGACGGCACAACGAATTTTGCCAACGGCATTCCCATTTTCGGCCTGTCCGTCGCCTATGTCGTCGAAGGCGCCACGCAATTCGGCGTCGTCTACAACCCGGTGGCCGACGAATCGTTCTACGCTGCGCGCGGCGCCGGCGCCTGGCTCAATGGCATTCGTCTGCCGCTGCGCCGCAGCGCGGCCACACTTTCCGATAGCGTCGGCGGCGTAGACTTCAAGCGCATTCCCGCGCGTCTCGCGACGCGTCTGGCAAACGAATCGCCGTGCTACTCACTGCGGAATTTCGGCTCCAGTGCACTCGAATGGTGCTACGTCGCGGCCGGGCGTTTGGACGTTTACCTTCACGGCGGGCAAATGCTGTGGGATTACGCCGTCGGCCGCCTGCTCGTCGAAGAGTCCGGCGGCCAGGCTACCGACCCGCAAGGCTTGCCGATCGCCCCCGACCCGCGCGTCAAACAAGCCGTCGCCGTAGCCGCTTCGCCGGCTCTACACAAAGAATGGCTAAGCTGGCTGGAGCGTTCCGCCGACGAGCCTTGATTTATTCCGACGACCCCTTTTCTGCTTCATCAAGCCGCTTACGTTGCTGTTCCGCCTCATCGGCCTGGATTTTTTCAATTGCTTTGCCGACCGCCTCGACCTGTTCGCGCGGCGTCGCGCTCTGTGGGACATCGATCCCCGCTTGGCGGGCCGCAGAGCTAACGGCATTCGTCTGCGATTTGAATGAATGGGCCGTCAGCCAGCCGACGATGACAAGCACAATCAGAATAAGGATCAAACGCATGGCGGCAACCTTGCGGAAATAAAGATGCAGATCTTACTGCGTCCGCGAATTTGGCGGCACGCATCTCACAATCCGCCGCCACTCCAGAAATCTTCAACACGCACCGCATCCCGTCCGGACGCTCTCAGCGGCCGGCTTTGCCTGATAAAATCGCCGCTTTTCCGCATTACCGCGGAGCCTTATCTCCGCACGAAGAGATTCCACATGCCGATCAATCGTCCGCTCCCCACTTTCACCCCGATCACCGGCGCCATCCGTGCCCTGGCGATAGACGCCGTTCAGAAGGCCAACTCCGGCCATCCGGGCATGCCGATGGGCATGGCCGAAATCGCCGAAGTGCTGTGGCGCCATCACCTGCGCCATAACCCGACGAATCCGCACTGGGCCGACCGCGATCGCTTCGTACTCTCGAACGGCCACGGCTCGATGCTGATCTACGCGCTGCTCCATCTGACGGGCTACGCGGTTTCGCTTGATGATCTGAAGAATTTCCGCCAGCTGCATTCACGCACCCCAGGCCATCCCGAAGTTGGCTACACCCCGGGCGTGGAAACAACAACCGGGCCGCTCGGCCAGGGCATCACCAATGCGGTAGGTTTCGCGCTGGCCGAAAAATTATTGGCGGAAGAATTCAACCGCCCCAGCCACACCATCGTCGATCATCACACCTATGTTTTCCTCGGCGACGGCTGCCTGATGGAAGGCGTCTCGCATGAAGCCTGCTCGCTCGCCGGCACCTGGGGCCTGGGCAAGCTGATCGCCTATTACGACGACAACGGAATCTCGATCGACGGCCATGTCGAAGGCTGGTTTACCGACGACACCGCCAAGCGTTTCGACGCTTATGGCTGGCAAGTCATCGGCCCGATCGACGGCCACGACCCGGCCGCCATCGAAGCGGCCACGCTTGCGGCCAAAGCCGAAACAGGCAAGCCCAGCCTGATCATCTGCAAAACCATCATCGGCATGGGCTCACCGAACAAGGCCGACAGCCATGATGTGCACGGCGCCCCGCTCGGCGCCGCGGAGATCGAAGCCACGCGCAAAGCCATCGGTTGGAATCATCCGCCGTTCGAAATTCCAAGCGAGGTTTACGCCGCCTGGAATGCGCGCGAAATCGGCGCGGCGCGCGAAACCGAATGGAGCGCGAAATTCGCCGCCTACCGCTCCGCGCACCCGGAACTCGCCGCCGATTTCGAGCGCCGCATGGCCGGCAAGCTGCCCGCTGATTGGGCCGCGCAGCGCGATGTCGCCCTGGCGAAGATCGTCGCCAAGGCCGAAACCATCGCGACCCGCAAAGCCAGCCAGAACACCATCGAGGCTTTCGCCCCCCACTTGCCCGAGCTGCTTGGCGGCTCGGCCGACCTCGCGGGTTCCAATCTCACGCTGTGGTCCGGCTCGCGCAGTATCGGCAAAGACAAGGGCGGGAACTACATTCATTACGGCGTGCGCGAATTCGGCATGACGGCGATCGCCAATGGCATCGGCCTGCATGGCGGTCTGCTGCCCTACACGGCCACCTTCCTCGTTTTCTCGGATTACGCGCGCAACGCGATCCGCATGGCCGCGCTGATGAAGCAGCGCCAGATCATGGTGTATACCCACGATTCGATCGGTCTCGGCGAAGACGGCCCGACGCATCAGCCCATCGAACACGTCTCCAGCCTGCGCCTGATTCCGAACCTCGACGTCTGGCGTCCCTGCGACACGACCGAAACCGCCGTGGCCTGGGCGCATGGCATTGAGCGCGCGGACGGCCCGAGCCTGCTCACCCTCTCGCGCCAGAACCTCGCATTCGTTCCCCGATCCAAGGACCAGATCGAGGCGATCCGCCGCGGTGCGTATGTGCTTGCGGATGCCCCAGGAGCGAAGGCCATCATTATCGCGACCGGATCGGAAGTCGAGCTTGCGCTGAAAGCGCAGAAACTGCTCGCCGACGCAGGTATTCCGGTGCGCGTCGTCTCGATGCCGTGCACAAATATTTTCGATCGCCAGGATCGGGACTACAAAACAAGCGTACTGCCCGCCGATCTGCCGAAGGTCGCGGTGGAGGCAGGCGTCACGGCACTGTGGTACCGCTATGTCGGAACCGAAGGCAGGGTGATCGGCCTCGATCGCTTCGGGGAATCCGCACCGGCCGGTACTTTATTCGAACATTTCGGGCTCACCAGCGACCATATCAAGCAGGCCATCGAAGAACTGTTATAAACTTTAAAGGCTAATGCGTCCGCTCCCGCCGCAGAACAAGGCGGGGGCCAATTACCAGAGGCAGATCCCACCGCATTCAAGCTGAGCAGGCAGGATCGCCCCCTTCCTCTTCCGCATAACATTAGGAGCACAAATAATGGCTATCAAGGTTGGTATTAACGGGTTTGGTCGTATTGGTCGCATGGTATTCCGCGCTGCAATTCAGAACTTCAAAGACATCGAAGTCGTCGCTATCAACGATTTGCTCGACCCCGACTATCTTGCCTACATGCTGAAGTACGACTCGGTGCATGGCCGTTTCAAAGGCGAGGTCAGCGTCGAGGGCAACACGCTCGTCGTCAATGGCAAAAAGATCCGCTTGACCGCGATCAAAGATCCCGCCGAGCTGAAGTGGAACGAAGTCGGCGCCGACATCGTCGTCGAATCGACCGGCCTGTTCCTCACGAAGGAAACCTGCCAGAAGCACATCGACGCCGGCGCCAAGAAGGTCATCCAGTCCGCTCCGTCGAAGGACGACACGCCGATGTTCGTCTATGGTGTCAACCACCAAACGTATGCTGGCGAGGCGATCGTCTCGAACGCCTCCTGCACGACGAACTGCCTGGCTCCGCTCGCCAAAGTCATCAACGACACCTTCGGCATCAAGCGCGGCCTGATGACCACCGTGCACGCTGCCACCGCCACGCAGAAAACGGTTGACGGCCCCTCGAACAAGGATTGGCGCGGCGGCCGCGGGATTCTCGAAAACATCATCCCGTCCTCGACCGGCGCGGCAAAGGCCGTCGGCAAGGTCATCCCCGAGCTAAACAAGAAGCTCACCGGGATGTCTTTCCGCGTGCCGACCTCCGACGTTTCGGTCGTCGACCTGACCGTCGAGCTGAACAAGCCGGCTAGCTACGAAGAAATCTGTGCCGCGGTCAAAGCCGCATCGGAAGGCCCGATGAAGGGCATCCTGGGTTACACCACCGAGAAGGTCGTCTCGACCGACTTCCGTGGCGAAGCCATGACTTCCGTTTTCGACGCCGACGCGGGTATCGCGCTCGACAGCACCTTCGTCAAACTCGTCGCCTGGTACGACAACGAGTGGGGCTATTCCTGCAAAGTTCTGGAGATGGTCCGCGTCATCGCCAAGTAAGCGCAGATTTGATGGCATGATCCGCACGGAGGTTGTGGCGAATTCGAACGCTGCATCCTCCGTGTTTCCTTTACCGCATAGAATTTGGTCCCAGCATCACCCGATCGAACTTTCGCGTGCGCTTGTCCGCGCCGGCTACATGCCAAAGAAAACCGCGGCAGCACCCGCAGCGAGGGCAGCGTTGATGGCTGGCGTTCCATTTTTCAAATTGAGAGACCGCCATGCAATTCAAAAAACTGGCTGATTTAGATCTGGCAGGCAAACGTGTCTTCATCCGCGCCGACATGAACGTCCCGCAGGACGATGCCGGCAATATCACCGACGACACCCGCATCCGCGCCTCGGTCACGGGCATCAAACTCGCGCTCGACAAGGGTGCTGGCGTGATGGTCACGTCCCACCTCGGCCGTCCGACCGAAGGCGAGTTCAAACCCGAAGATTCGCTCGCCCCTTGCGCCAAACGCCTTTCAGAGCTGCTCAACCAACCCGTGCGCCTGATCCAGAACTGGGTCAACGGCGGCTTTGAGGTCAAACCCGGCGAAGTCGTGGTTTTGGAAAACTGCCGCGTCAACAAGGGCGAGAAAAAGAACAACGCGGAACTCGCCGCCAAAATGGCCAAACTCTGCGATGTTTACGTCAACGATGCGTTCGGCACCGCGCACCGCGCCGAAGCGACCACCCATGCGCTTGCCCTAGCCGCGCCGGTCGCCTGCGCCGGTCCGCTGATGGCCGCCGAGCTTGAAGCAATCGGCCGCGCGCTCGGCAACCCCGCCCGCCCGCTCGTCGCGATCGTCGCCGGTTCAAAGGTTTCGACCAAGCTTACGATCCTCGACAGCCTGGCCGACAAAGTTGATCAGCTCATCGTTGGCGGCGGGATTGCGAACACCTTCATGGCCGCCGTTGGACTGCCCGTCGGCAAGTCGCTGATGGAAGCCGATCTCCTCCCCGAAGCCAAGCGCATCATCGACAAGATGGCCGAGCGCGGCGCGAGTGTGCCGATTCCGGTCGACGTCGTCGTCGCGACAGAGTTTTCCGCCACGGCAGCCGCGACGACGAAAGACGCCAAGGATGTCGCGGCCGACGAGATGATTTTGGACATCGGCCCGAAGAGCGCCGAAGCCCTTGCGAATCAGCTCGCCACGGCCGGCACCGTCGTCTGGAACGGCCCGGTCGGGGTGTTCGAATTCGATCAATTCGCGGGCGGCACCAAAGCCATCGCCAATGCGATCGCCAACTCGAAGGCATTTTCGATCGCGGGTGGCGGGGATACGGTCGCGGCGATCGGTAAATTCGGCATCACCGATAAGGTCAGCTACATTTCAACCGGCGGCGGCGCTTTCCTGGAATTCCTCGAAGGCAAGATTCTGCCGGCTGTCGATGCGTTGAGCAAACGTGCGAACGACTGAGTAAAAGCGGCGGCGAGCAGCGCGCTCGCCGCCTTCCAAACGTTTTGCGTGTGCATAGGATAAAGCGGGTCCAAGTTTTATAGCCTTAGCCCTTTGTGCTCCCGGTGATTGCAATGGATGCTGTTCATTGCAGCCGTTTCCCCCCAAGGAGTTTGGATGTATCACCACACAAAAATCGTCGCCACCCTCGGTCCCGCCAGTTCGGACCCTGAAACACTCGAACGTATGATTACCGCGGGCGTCAATGTCGTGCGCATGAACTTCTCCCATGGTAAGCCGGAAGACCACCTCAATCGCGCCAAGCTCGTGCGCGAGGCCGCCGCCAAAGTCGGCAGGACGGTCGGCATTCTTGGCGATTTGCAGGGGCCCAAAGTCCGTGTCGGTACATTTGAAAAGGGCAACACGACCCTTGCAAAAGGTGCGCAATTCATTCTCGACGCGAATTGCGAAGTTGGTAACGACAAATGCGTTGGCCTGGATTACAAAGACCTGCCCCACGACGTTTCACCGGGTACGATCCTTCTGCTCGATGATGGGAAGATCACCCTGGAAGTCGAGAAGGTCAAAGGCGCCGAGATTCATACAAAAGTCATTCAGGGCGGCGTACTGTCGAACAATAAAGGGATCAACCGCAAAGGCGGCGGCCTGTCCGCGCCGGCGCTGACCGCCAAAGATATGGACGACATCAAGACGGCGGCCTTGATGGACGTCGACTTCCTTGCCGTCTCCTTTCCGAAAAGCTCGGCCGACATGTACATGGCCAAAGCGCTGATGCGCGCAGCGGGCAGCAATGCCTTAATCATTGCGAAGATCGAACGCAGCGAAGCCGTCGAGAAATCTGCGCTGGAAGAAATTCTCAATTCCTGCGACGGCATCATGGTGGCGCGTGGCGATCTGGCCGTGGAAGTCGGCGAGGCGGCCGTGCCTGCGCTGCAAAAACGCATGATCCGCAAAGCGCGCGAACTCAACAAACTGACGATCACGGCGACGCAGATGATGGAGTCGATGATCAGCAGCCCGGTGCCAACGCGCGCCGAAGTCTCCGACGTCGCCAACGCCGTGCTCGACGGCACCGACGCGGTGATGCTCTCAGCCGAGACCGCGACCGGCAAATTCCCGATCGAAACCGTCGAAGCGATGGTCCGCATCGCAATCGAAGCGGAAAAATCCAACCCGATCACGCTCGATCAGAACTTTTTAGACCGCAGCTTCAACCGCATCGATCAATCGATCGCAATGGCCGCCCTGCTCACCGCGCACCATATGGGCGCCAAGGCAATCGCATCGCTCACGCAATCCGGCTCCACAGCGCTTTGGATGAGCCGCCTGAATTCGGGCGTGCCAATTTTTGCGCTGACACCACTCCCCGAAACCGTGCGCAAACTTGCGCTGATGCGCGAGGTTTACCCAATTCTGACGCCATCCCAGGAAGGTTTCGACGATCGCGACCGCTTGCTCCGCGACGCAGAAAAACTCCTGCTCAAAGCGAAAGTCGTGAAACAAGGCGATATCGTCGTGTTCACTGCGGGGGAGCCGACCGGGATGTCGGGCGGAACGAACAGCCTCAAGGTCGTGCGGATAGGCGAACATCACTGATACCACAACCTACCGTTTAGGAGGATTCCATGTCCAAAGTCTTTGATTTTCTGAAACCCGGCGTCGTCACCGGCGATGATGTGCAAAAGCTCTTCGAGGTCGCGAAAGCCAATAACTTTGCTTTGCCTGCCGTCAATTGCATCGGCACCGATTCGATCAATGCAGTGCTGGAAGCCGCGGCGAAGGCGAAATCGCCCGTCATCGTCCAGTTCTCGAACGGCGGAGCGCAGTTCATCGCGGGCAAGGGCCTCAAACTCGAAGGCCAAAAAGCCGCCGTGCTCGGCGCGATTTCGGGCGCCAAGCATATTCATGCCGTCGCCGAAGCCTACGGCATCCCTGTCATCGTGCACACCGACCATGCGGCTAAGAAACTCCTGCCCTGGATCGACGGCCTGCTCGACGCGGGCGAACAGCATTTCAAGGAAACCGGCAAACCGCTGTTCTCCTCGCATATGCTCGATCTGTCCGAAGAGCCGCTGCATGAGAACCTGGAAATCTGCGCCAAGTACCTCGACCGCATGTCGAAAATGGGCATGACGCTTGAGATCGAACTCGGCGTCACCGGCGGCGAGGAAGACGGCGTCGACAACACCGGCATCGACCAATCCTCGCTCTACACCCAGCCGGAAGACGTCGCCCTCGCCTACACAACGCTTTCCAAAGTCAGCAAGCGCTTCACGATCGCGGCCTCCTTCGGCAATGTGCATGGCGTCTACAAACCCGGCAATGTGAAGCTGACGCCGAAGATTCTCGACAACTCGCAGAAGCATGTCTCCGCGAAATTCGGCCTGCCGCCAAACTCGCTCGATTTCGTCTTCCACGGCGGCTCGGGCTCCACGGCGGCTGAGATCAAGGAGTCGGTCAGCTACGGCGTCGTCAAGATGAACATCGACACCGACACGCAATGGGCGTTCTGGGATGGCATCCGGCTTTACTACAAGGATAAGGAAGCCTACCTGCAAGGCCAGCTCGGCAACCCGGAAGGCCCGGATGCGCCGAACAAGAAGCACTACGATCCGCGCGTCTGGCTGCGCAAGGGCCAGGAATCGATGATCGCCCGTTTGCAGCAAGCGTTTGCCGAATTGAATTCGCTTAACGTGCTGTAAGAATCCTCAAGCCTGTTCCACCAACAATAATCGCCGCCTTCGGGCGGCGATTGCCTTCCTAACCAGTACAAATCCCCCTACACTCGGCATCGTAGCGGCACGGCGCCGCATCGCCCACAGCGCATCACACACAAGATTTTGAATAGAGAACAGCATGCGATCTTTTTCTCCAATGATCCACACACGCCGGCTTTTCAATCTATGCCTCGAATGGGTCGAATTCCTCGGCCTGAGCGTGGTCGGTATCGCCACTGCAATCGCCATGTGGAACGAGGTTGGGGAAATGTGGCGCGCGTCGCGGGTCACCCTGACCGATCTGCTCCTGATGTTCCTCTTCCTCGAAGTGCTTTCGATGATTGCGCAGTATTTCAGAAGCGGCCAACTGCCGGTACGTTTTCCGCTCTACATCGCGATCGTGGCACTGGCGCGTTATTTGATTCTCGACGTCAAGGAACTCACCGAATGGCGGGTCCTCGCGATAGCAGGCTCAATCCTTCTTTTAACCGTTGCGGTGCTTGTAATTCGTTATGGGCATATCCGTTTCCCTTACGCCAAGGACCAGGAAAGAGCCCAGAATCCTTACGTTGACGAATAGCGTTCCGCGCCAAACAGCGCAGCATTGAGAGCCGCTTCGCGCGGCTCTTTGTTTCCCTCATTCGAAGCGGAAGTCGATCACCGAAGGAAGCGCAAACGGAAAAGATATAAGATTCATATTCCGCACTTCTTTTGATCGCTCGGCCGGAAAAATCCTTTCGGGCCTGCACACAGACATCAAGCCAAAATGCCCCTAATCCGCCTCGACGAACCAACCGTCCGCCCTAAAACGCCGCCGCGCGGCTTCTCGCTCTTCGCGCTCGCCTTCCGCCCGTTCTACATGCTCGGCGCAATCTGGGCCATGCTCGCCATACCGCTCTGGCTTGCCCAGTATGGCGGACTGTTTTCACTCCCCACGCCGGGCTTGTATTGGCATGCGCACGAGATGATCTTCGGCTTTGCCGCGGCTATCATCGTCGGTTTCTTGTTCACCGCCGGCCAAAACTGGACCGGACTCGCCACGTCAACGGGGAAACCGCTCGCGGTCCTGGCCTTGTGCTGGGTCGCGGGGCGAATTGCGATGCTGTGGGGGCCATCGCTGATTACTGCGATTATCGACCTGGCTTTCCTTCCACTTGCCGCGATCGCGCTTGGGCGCATCCTCTGGCGCGCAAAAAGCAAGCGCAACTATTTCACCATCGCAATCCTGCTCGGCCTGAGTCTGGCGAACCTGATGTTCCATCTGCGCCTGAACGAAGCGGGCAGCGATCCGATGCCGGCGCTGCATACGGCGCTGACGCTCATCGCCCTGCTGACCACGATCATCGCCGGCCGCATCGTCCCAAGCTTCACCGCCAATGCTTTACGCGGCATCAAGCAATTCAAGAACACGGCGCTCAATTGGGGCGCAATCGGCTTCACGGCAGGCGCGTTCATTTTGAATTTGCTTGAGGCTTCCGCCCCTCTGCTCGGCGGCGTGGCGGCGCTTGCCGCGATCCTGCAAGCAGTGCGCTGCTGGGGCTGGAATCCGTGGGCCACGCGGCAAACACCTCTGCTCTGGATTCTGCATCTCGCGCACGCCTGGATTCCAATCGGACTTGCCCTGCTCGCCTTGGCCGCGTTCGGCCTGGCGCCGGCATCGCTTGCCTGGCACGCATTCGCCGTCGGCACGGTCGGCGGCCTGATTCTCGGCATGATTACGCGCACCGCGCTCGGCCACACCGGCAGACTGCTCAAAGCCGGGCGGATCGAAACCGCGGCCTACGCGCTCGTACTCATCGCGGCCGCAATACGCGTATTCGGCATCCTGCTCTGGCCCGCGCAAACGCGCCTGCTGCTCGACATTTCCGGATGTTGCTGGACAATCGCTTTCGCGCTGTACCTGTGGCGCTACGCACCGATGCTGTGGCATCCGCGTATCGATGGAAAAAGCGGCTAACGGGTTACTTAGCCTGCAAGGCATGCGCATATTACTCATTTTCCTTATTGCTGCGCTGACCGCGGGAGCGGCCCAGGCGCAACTGCCGGAGCCGGTCGCACAAAGCCTACGCACGGCCGGCATCCCGGAAAACGCCGTCGCGTTCTGGAGCCAAGCGCTGCAAGACGGCCGCCAGCAAAGCCACCGCTCCAGCGCCATGCTCAACACCGCTTCGGTCATGAAGCTTTTGACGAGCTATGCGGCGCTCGATCTGCTCGGCCCGGCCTATAGCTGGAAAACCGAAGCGCTTACAGACGGGCCGATTCGCAACGGAACACTGAAAGGCGCGCTCATCCTGCGCGGCGGCGGCGATCCGTTTTTGACCTGGGACCGTTTCGGCATGCTCGTGCGCGAACTGCGCGAACGCGGCTTGCGACGCATCGAAGGCGACCTGGTGCTCGACCGCAGCGCGTTCGCGGCGCAAAGTCCGGAGGATTTCGACGGCAAGCCCGCGCGCGCCTACAACGCCCAACCCGATGCGCTGATGGTGAACTTCAACGCCGTCACGCTGCGCCTCCAGCCCGTCCAGCAAGGCGTCAGCGCCACCGCAACGCTTCCCGTTGCCGGCTTGCACATCGAAAACCGTCTCGCCTTGCAAGCGAACGCCCCCTGTACAGGCTGGAAAAATGCCGTCGCCGCGCGCATCGAACAAGACGGAGAAACACTGCAAGTGACGCTGCCGGGCCGCTTTCCCGCCAGTTGCGGCGAGAAACTACTCAACCTCGCCGCGCCGGACCCCGCGCGTTTTACCGGCAACGTATTCCGCGCGCTGTGGCAGGAACTGGGCGGCAGTTTCAGCGGCCCGGTTAGCGAAGGCCCCACGCCGGCCAGCGCCGCGCCGCTGGCAAGCTGGTCGTCACCGCCGCTGGCCGAGATCCTGCGCAACCAGAACAAGTATTCGAACAACGTGATGGCGCGCCATATCTTCCTGACGCTCGCCGCCGGCAACGGCCACAGCGCCAGCCCGGAAAACAGCATCGCCCGGATTCAAGCCTGGATGCCCAATCACGGACTCGACCCCGCGCAGTGGATATTGGAGAACGGTTCCGGCCTTTCGCGCCAGGAACGCACAAGCGCCGCGCAGCTTGGCGTGCTCTTGCTCGATGCCTGGCGCAGCCCGCGCATGCCCGATTTCGTCGCCTCGCTGCCTATCCTCGGCGTCGACGGCACGCTGCACCAGCGCCTGAGCGACACCCCGCTGCAAGGCCGCGGCTATATCAAGACCGGCTCGCTCGATGGCGTCAAAGCCGCGGCCGGTTACCTGCTCGACGCCAAGGGGCAATGGCGCGCATTCGTCTGGATGGTCAATCACCCCAAAGCCGAGCTTTCCGATCCGGCGTTCGACGCTTTACTCAAGCATTTGTATCAAGCTTCGCCATAACGCCTCTCGGCCGTTCCAGTATCCGCCCCGCGGCGTGAATGGTAGACTATTTAGTTTTCCTGAATATTCCGGGACTTAGCTTATGACAGCCCGCATTCTCGACGGCAAGACGATTGCCGAACGCGTGCGCGAAGACATCGCGCAGCAAGCCAAGACGCTGAGCGCGCAAGGCGTTCAGCCCTGCCTCGCCGTCATCCTCGTCGGCAGCGATCCGGCCTCCGCCGTCTACGTGCGCAACAAAGTGGCCGCCTGCGAGAAAGCGGGCTTCCGCTCGCTGAAGTTCGACTACCCGGCCGACGCCGAGCCCGCCGTCGTCCTCGCCAAAATTGCCGAACTCAACGCCGACTCAAGCGTGCACGGCATCCTCGTCCAGCTTCCGCTGCCGCCGCAATTCGACGAGGACGCGGTGCTCGAAGCGATTCTTCCGACGAAAGACGTCGACGGTTTCCACGCCGAGAACTTCGGCATGCTGCTACAGGGCCGCGAGAGCTTTTACCCGTGCACGCCCTGGGGCGTGATGCGAATGCTGCAGGAAGAAAATGTCAAAATCGAAGGCGCGGAGGCCGTCATCATCGGCCGCAGCAATATCGTCGGCAAACCGATGGCGGTGATGCTGCTGTCCAAGGGCGCGACCGTCACGATCTGCCACTCCAAGACGAAAGATCTCACCGCGCACCTGAAGCGCGCCGATATCGTCGTCGCGGCGGTCGGCCGGCCACGCTTCGTCACCGGCGCTATGCTCAAGCCCGGCGCGATCGTTATCGACGTCGGCATCAACCGCCTGCCCGACGGCAAACTTTGCGGCGACGTCGATTTCGATTCGGCCAAGCAGGTCGCCTCCCTGATTACGCCGGTGCCCGGCGGCGTCGGCCCGATGACGATCACGATGCTGCTCGCGAACACCTTGCTTTCCGCGCAGCGCGCCGCGGCCAAATAGTCTTTTCTGGAAATCGAAATGAACGAACACCCACTCGTCGGCGTCGTCATGGGCTCCAACTCGGACTGGCCCACGCTGCAAGCCGCCGCCCGCATCCTGAAAGATTTCGGCGTGCCCTACGAAGCGCGCGTCGTTTCCGCCCACCGCACGCCCGACCTGATGTTCGACTATGCGGCCAACGCGCGCGAACGCGGCCTCAAGGCCATCATCGCCGGCGCAGGCGGCGCGGCCCACCTTCCCGGCATGCTGGCCGCGAAAACGACCGTGCCGGTGCTCGGCGTGCCGGTGCAAAGCAAAGCGCTGTCGGGCGTCGATTCGCTGCATTCGATCGTGCAGATGCCGAAAGGCATTCCCGTCGCGACGTTTGCAATCGGCGAAGCCGGCGCGGCGAACGCGGCGCTATTCGCCGTCGCGATGCTGGCGAACGAAGACAGCCGCCTGCGCTTCATGCTCGACGCCTTCCGCGCCAAGCAGACGCAAAGCGTGCTCGACATGCAGCTCGACGCCATCTGACCAATGAGCGCGATCCTTCCTCCCGCCACGCTCGGCATGCTCGGCGGCGGCCAGCTCGGTCGCTTCTTCGTGCTTGCCGCGCATGAAATGGGCTACAAAGTCTGGGTGCTCGATCCCGACCCGAACAGCCCGGCCGGCGCAGCGGCCGAGCGCCACCTCAAGGCGGCTTACGACGATTACGCGGCGCTCGACGAACTCGCCGCAGGCTGCGCCGCGGTCACGACCGAATTCGAAAACGTCCCGGCCGGCACGCTCGACTACCTGGCTAAATTCGCGCCGGTGCGCCCTTCGGCCCAGGCCGTCGCCGTGTGCCAGAACCGCATCGCCGAAAAAACGTTTTTGGCCGACAATCGGATTCCCCACGCCAGCTTCGCCGCCATCAAGAGCGAAGCCGACCTGGAGAACGCGCCTGCGATCCTGTTCCCCGGCATTCTCAAAGTCGCGCGCTTCGGCTACGACGGCAAGGGCCAGGCGCGCGTAGCGAGCCGCGCGGAAGCCATCGCCGCATTCCGCAGCTTCCATAACGAGCCTTGCGTGCTCGAACAAATGCTCAAGCTCGACTATGAAGTGTCGGTCGTGCTCGCGCGCGACGAAGCGGGCCGCGTCAAATGCTTCCCGACGGCAGAGAACATGCATGCGCGCGGCATTCTCGATGTATCGATCGCGCCGGCGCGCGCCAGCGCCTGTCAGCGCGACACGGCCGAAGAGCTTGCCGAACGCATCGCCGAAAAGCTCGGCTATATCGGCACGCTCGCCGTCGAGTTCTTCGTCTCGCGTGGCGAGCTGTATGTCAATGAAATGGCGCCGCGCCCGCACAACAGCGGCCATTACACCATCGACGCCTGCGTGACCGATCAGTTCGCGCAGCAGGTGCGCGCGCTCGTCGGCCTGCCGCTCGGCGATCCGCGCGCGCATTCGACCGCCGTGATGGTCAACCTGCTCGGCGACATCTGGTACGACGCCACACAGCCCGGCCCCGACGCTCACGGCCATTACCGCGAGCCGGACTGGTCCAAACTGCTCGCGCTGCCGAATCTGAAACTGCACCTGTACGGCAAACACCACGCGCGGCCCGGCCGCAAAATGGGCCATTTCACCGTGCTCGACGCCGACCCGGCTAAAGCCCTCGCCACCGCGATGGCCGCGCGCGCGGCCATCGGCATCCGCGACGAATAAGCGCTTTGATGATCAACGCGCCCACGCCCGAAACGCTTATCCAGGCAGCCGCGCTTCTGCGCGCGGGCGGACTTGTCGCACTGCCGACGGAAACGGTTTATGGGCTCGGCGCGGACGCCTCCAATCCTGCGGCCGCCGCAAAGATATTCGCCGCCAAAGGCCGCCCCGCCGATCACCCGCTGATCGTGCATCTGGCCGATGCACAAGCCCTGCCCGGCTGGGCGCGTGAAATCCCCGACGCGGCGCTTGCGCTCGCGCGCGCTTTCTGGCCGGGTCCGCTCACGCTGATCCTGAAAAAAGCGGCCTCCGTACCCAATATCGTGACCGGCGGCCAGGACACCGTCGGGCTACGCGTGCCGGGCCACCCTGTCGCGCTCGCGCTACTACGCGCCTTCGGCGGCGGCATCGCCGCGCCTTCGGCGAACCGCTTCGGCCGCATCAGCCCGACCACCGCGCAGCATGTCGCCGACGAGCTGGGCAATGCAGTCGACATGATTCTCGACGGCGGCGCCTGCGCGGTCGGCATCGAATCGACGATTCTCGACCTGTCGCGCGGCGCACCCGTCATTCTGCGGCCCGGTGCAATCGGCGCCGACGCCATTGCGGCGGTGATCGGCCGCCGGCCTGAGCTGCCTTCCACGGCGCAGGGGACACCCGCACCACGAGTATCCGGCTCGCTAAGCGCGCACTATGCGCCGCGCACACCGCTGCGCCTGGTCGAGGCAAGCGAACTCGAAGACCGTTTGCGCACCGCGGGCGCCGGGACGGCGGTCATCGCCCGCCGCCCACCAGTTGCCATTCCACACACGGTCTGGATTGCCGCCCCCAAAGAGGCGGACGCTTACGCGCACGATCTCTATGCCAATCTGCGCGCGCTCGACGCCAGCCCAGCGCAACTGATTCTGGTCGAAACCCTTCCGGCAGACGCTGCATGGGACGCCGTGCGCGACCGCCTCGGCCGCGCAGCGGCTGGCTCCGGCGAAGAAGAGGCAACCTAGGTTTGCTTCGCCGCTGCGCGTAGAATTCGCTTTTCGACAAAGCCTTCTCCCGCAGGACGCAATGGACATCAAAAGCTACATGCAAACAGTCGGCCGCAATGCGCGCGCCGCCTCCCGTGCAATGGCCTCCGCTTCGAGCAATGCCAAGAATCTGGCCTTGCTCGCGATGGCGCGGCTGATTCGCGAACGCAGCGAAACGCTGCTTGACGCCAATCGCCAGGATCTCGAACAGGCGCGCGCGGACGGCCTCGACGCCGCGATGCTCGACCGTCTGGCGCTATCCGCAAAGGGCGTCGAAACGATGGCAGCGGGCCTCGAACAAATCGCCGCCCTGCCCGATCCAGTCGGCGAAATCACCGATGTGAAGCGCCGCCCGAGCGGCATCCAGGTCGGAAAAATGCGTGTGCCACTTGGCGTGGTCGGCATCATCTACGAAGCGCGCCCGAACGTGACGGCCGACGCCGCCGGGCTGTGCCTGAAGAGCGGCAATGCCGCGATTCTGCGCGGCGGCAAGGAAGCGCTGCGCTGCAACCAGGCCATCGCCGAATGCGTGCGCGCCGGATTGCGCGAGGCCGGGCTGCCGGAAAGCGCGATCCAGATCATCGAAACGATCGACCGCGCGGCGGTCGGCGAATTGGTCACGATGCCGGAGTTTGTCGACGTCATCGTGCCGCGCGGCGGAAAGGGTTTGATCGAGCGGATTTCGCGCGAGGCGAAAGTGCCGGTTATCAAACATCTCGACGGCAACTGCCATGTCTACATCGACGCCAGCGCCGACCTGGACAAGGCCGTGCGCATTGCCGACAACGCGAAAACGCACCGCTACGGCACCTGCAATACCGCCGAAACCCTGCTCGTCGCGCACAGCATCGCCGCCGAATTTCTGCCCCGTATCGGCCGCATTTACGCTGAAAAAGGCGTCGAAATGCGCTGCACTCCCGAAGCCCGGGCGATCCTCGAAGCGGCCGGAATCGGCAATGCCAAAAACGTGACCGACGAAGATTTCCGCACCGAATTCCTCGCGCCGGTTATTGCCATCGGCACGGTGGCCGGCGTTGCGGAAGCGATTGCGCATATCAACGAATATTCTTCGCAGCACACCGAGGCGATCGTCACCGAAAACTATACGCATGCCATGCGCTTCCTGCGCGAAGTGGACTCCAGTTCGGTTATGGTCAATGCCTCGACGCGTTTTGCCGACGGCTTCGAATACGGTCTCGGCGCGGAAATCGGCATCTCGACCGATAAAATCCATGCGCGCGGCCCGGTTGGCCTCGAAGGGCTGACAAGTCAAAAATGGATCGTGTTCGGTGACGGCGAAGTACGTGTTTAAATCTGCATTCACACTCGCAGCGAAAATCCATTGGAGGAAGCCATCACATGCTCAGCCGCACGCTTGCCGCGTTAGTGTTCACAGCCTCTCTGGCGATGCCGGTTTTTGCGGCAACCGAAGTTGCCGGCGTCAAATTCGAAGATAAAGCCAGCCTCGGCGGCAGCGAACTGATTCTCAACGGCGCCGGATTGCGCACGAAGCTGCTGTTCAAGGTCTATGCGATTGGGCTTTATCTGCCGGCCAAGACCGATACGGTAGCCAATATCCTTGCAAGCAGGGGCAATAAGCGCATTCAAATCGTAATGTTGCGCGATTTAAGCGCCGAACAACTTGTCGAAGCCCTGGAAAAAGGCGTGGGGAACAGCAATTCTGCGGACGAACAGGCGAAAATCAAAACGCGGCTGGACGAGTTCCGCGCCAGCCTGCTCGCAATGGAAAAAATTCCCGAAAAAACCGACGTTCGGATCGAATGGAATGGCAGCGCCACCCAGGTTTTCATAAACGGCATTCAGAAAGGCAAAGACATTCCGGGTGAGGATTTCTATCAAGCGCTGCTGAAAATCTGGCTCGGCAGCAAACCTGCTCAAGCGGACCTTAAAGATGCATTGCTTGGGAATATCAAATAAGCATTGGATTTATAATGATTTTGTTTTTTGAATCGAATTTGACCACGAGCCGAGCGCAAGTCCCGCTATCTTTATAGCGGGGTCAGTGAGACCAGCGTTATTGGCGCCGAAGGCGCCCCCGATTCGTGGCGAAGAAGCCCCAAGCTTCAGCTTGGGGTAATTCACGATACGATGCAGAAAGATTAAATTTCACACGCATAGGGTAGAGAACATCAGCCGGAGTAACATAAGTGCCCTGGCTTTTTTTGCCCGAAAATCGGGCAGATGACAACAGTTTCCCGCCCATGCCGCATACTGACCCCGCCTTCTCCGCAGTGCTTGCCCTTCCTCCATGCCGATTCGGTATTCAGGAGAAAGACGGGTTTGCCGAAGCACTCTATTTCCTGCCCCCGGAATACCCATTGCAAGCGCCCACAAGTCTCCTTGCGGAAGATTTCTCAAACCAGCTCAAAACCTATCTGGATAAGCCTACAACCGTCTTCGATGTTCCTCTTCATCCCCAAGGCACACAATTCCAGCAAAGGGTTTGGGCGGCCATATCGGCAATTCCTTCAGGTAAGGTCCGTCGATATAAAGAAATCGCGGTCGAACTCGGCAGCGTTCCACGCGCGGTTGGTCAAGCATGCGGCGCAAACCCGTTTCCATTGGTTATCCCCTGTCATCGCGTCGTAAGCACACACAACCTCGGCGGTTTTGCCAATCATTCCGACGGCTGGCTGATCGAAACAAAACGCTGGCTGCTCTGGCACGAAGGCTTTTTGATCTGATGAAAAAGCCATCCCCATCGAGCGTGCTCTCGCCAGAACTCAGCGCCGATCTGGATGCATTCTGCGACGCGATCTGGATGGAAGACGGGTTATCCAAAAATACCTTGTCCGCATACCGCAGCGACCTCTCCGCTTGCGCGAACTGGCTTGCCGCGCGCGGGATCGAATTCAAATTCGCCCAACTCGCCAATCTGCGCGCTTATTTGGATGAATTCGCCCTGCACGCGAAACCCAGCAGTCAGCGCCGACTGCTTGCCGCATTACGCCGCTATTTCCAGCTTCAAGTAATGGAAGGAAAAATTCCGCGAGACCCGAGCTTAAAACTGGCATTTCCCATGCCGAGCTTGCGAATTCCGAAAACCCTGTCGGAAAAACAAGTCGAAGCATTGCTCGGTGCGCCCGACTGCGCAACCGCCTTGGGCCTGCGCGATCGGGCAATGCTGGAAACCCTGTATGCAACGGGCTTACGCGTCAGCGAATTAGTGCAACTGAAACGAATTGAAACAGATCTACAATCCGGCGTACTGCGAATTTTCGGTAAGGGCACAAAAGAACGCCTGGTTCCGCTCGGGGACGTTGCCGTCGACTGGATTCAGCGCTATTTGGCGGAAAGCCGTCCAGCGCTGCTGAAAGGGCGCACCGATGCCGCATTGTTCGTGACGGCGCGCGGTGGCGCAATGACGCGCCAGCGCTTCTGGTCCCTCATCAAACAATACGCAACCGCCGGTGGAATTGCCGCGGAGCGCATTTCGCCGCATGTGTTGCGGCATGCTTTTGCAACGCACTTGATTAATCACGGCGCAGATCTGAGAGTCGTCCAAATTCTACTTGGACATGCCGATATCTCGACGACTCAGATTTATACGCATGTCGCACGCGAACGCTTAAAACAAATACACCGAGAACATCATTCGCGTAGTTGATTGAATAAAACTCGGATAGAATAATTTAGTTTTAATCGGATCGGCTCATAATTGCGTGACATGACAACTCTCACACGATTTGTGCCAATCGATATCCGAACATAGGGGGAAACATGGATCTATCGAAACTGAATTTAACTGAACTCAAACGTTTGCAGAAGCGGGTAGAAACTGAAATCGAACGGCGTGCCAATGTCACACGTAAAGACGTATTGAAGAAAGTCCAAAAAATGGCTGCGGAAGCCGGTATCAGCCTTAACGATCTGATCGGCACCGAACCCGCCAAAAAAGCTCCCAAACGCGGTCGTCCCGTCGGCTCCAGAAACGGTCGTAATGTTGCAGTGCGCAAAACAGCCGGTATTGCCCGCTACAAAAACCCCGAAAACGAGCAACAAACCTGGACAGGGAAAGGCCGCAAACCGCTCTGGGCGCAAGCCTGGATCGATGCAGGCAAACCTTTGTCCGAACTTGAAATCAAGTAATCGACTGCCCGCATCTATTTAAGGGTGAAATCTCATACGTTCGGGGCTAGGGTCATCCCTGCCCCGTTCAATAAATACGCCCACACGGCGAACGCCGCGCATCACGCCCATCTTGGCAATCGAAACACGCACCCAGGGAGCGCCGAATTCCGAAAAAAGCAATTCGACGATGAATTCGCCGAGGGTTTCGAGAAGATTGAAATGCCGGTCCAGCAGCACACTGCGGATTCGCTCGACAACACGGTCATAATCGATCGTGTCCGCGATATTGTCGTGTTGAGCCGCCGCATCGGGCACGCCAAAAGTCAGGTTGATCTCGATCGGCTGTGTCGCCTGTTTTTCGCGCTCGTAAATACCGACCGAAGCCTCTGTCTGTAAGCCTTCGACAAATATAAAATCCATTCTCTTCAACTCCATTGCGTCCTGTACGTCTATTCGCATGCATACCGCGATTATCGCAGCCCTTGCCTACTTGATTGGATCTTTACCGTTTGCCGTAATCGCCAGCCGGATATTCGGCCTGGCCGATCCACGCAGCTATGGCTCCGGCAATCCCGGCGCAACGAATGTTCTGCGCAGTGGGAATAAGAAAGCGGCGATAGTGACGCTGCTCGGCGATGCGCTGAAAGGAAGCGTCGTCGTATTGCTCGCCAAAGCGTTTGCAGATCGTGGGAACCTTAGCAATTTCGATATCGCCATAGCGGGTCTTTTCGTCTTTCTCGGCCATGTCTTTTCAATATTTCTGCGCTTCCGCGGCGGCAAGGGCGTGGCCACCGCCGCCGGCGTGCTGTTTGGGATGCATCCCGGCGTCGGTGTATTGACGCTCTGCGTCTGGCTTTTAAGCGCCGCGATTACCCGTTACTCATCCGCCGCCGCGCTCGCCGCGGCTGTCGCAGCCCCGGCCTTGACCGCTTGGCTCCAAGCCGAACCGCATTGGACGGGGGCCGTCTGCGCCATGTCGGCAATCCTGATCTGGCGTCACAAGGCGAATATCCAGAAACTGCTGAGCGGCCAGGAAAGCCGGATCGGGAAAAAAACCTAAATCGGCGGCTGCAACTCGGCCAGAGACCAACGCGGCCGCACGGCAAAGCGCCCGTCACGATGGCCTGGCTCGCCTGCGGCGAAGCGCAAACCCGCCGCAAGCGCGATCATTGCGCCGTTATCGGAGCAAAAACTCAGTTCGGGATAATGAACCCGATAACCGCGGCCTTGCGCCGCCTCATTCAAGCGTTCACGCAAACGCCGATTGGCGCCAACTCCGCCCGCGACAACCAGGCTTCGCATACCCGTCTGGCGCAACGCCGCCAAGGCTTTCGCAACCAGCACCTCGGTTACGGCTTCCTGAAACTCGGCTGCGAGATCGGCTTTTGCGTCGATTTGCCAATCCGGCGCACGCGTCGCGGTGAGCACCGCGGTTTTCAGCCCGCTGAAACTGAACTGCAAATCGCCGGAGTGCAACATCGGACGCGGCAGCTTGAAACGCCCCGGCGCGCCCTTTTCCGCCAAGACAGCTAAAGCAGGTCCGCCGGGATAGTCCAGCCCAAGCAATTTAGCGGTTTTATCGAAAGCCTCCCCCGCCGCATCGTCAACAGTTTCGCCCAGCAATTCATAGCGGCCAACGCCGGTCACACGCATCAACTGGGTATGCCCGCCAGAAACCAATAGCGCCACAAACGGAAAGCTCGGCGGGTCGGACGAGAGCAAAGGCGAAAGCAAATGCCCTTCGAGGTGATGAATCGGCAAAGCCGGAATACCCAGGCCATAAGCATAAGCTTCGGCAAATGCGGCGCCGACCAGGAGCGCTCCCGCCAGGCCAGGCCCCGCCGTATAGCCGACACCGCCAAGCTCCTCCGCCGCGCACCCCGCCGCCGCAAGTGTCTCTCGCACCAGCGGAACGATGCGCCGAATATGATCGCGCGAGGCGAGTTCCGGCACCACGCCACCGTATTCCGCATGCAAAGCGATCTGAGAATGTACGCGATGCGCCAACAATCCCTGTTCGGTGTCATAAAGGCCGACACCGGTTTCATCGCAGGAGGATTCGATACCAAGAACAAGCATGGCGTCGAGTTTACCGTGACCGCGAGGCTTTCCGCACGACGAGCCGAAAATCCTTTTTTAGCGCAAGCTCCGCCATTCATGGCGAGGAAACCCCAGGTTCAGTTCGAGGCGACTTACAAAGGACTTGGAATTTTCACCCAATGCGGTTAGTATATATGGCTTCGCTAAAAGCCAACCTGAACAGATTTCCGAGGTTTCGAATGCCGGGTATCCGCGTCAAAGAAAACGAGCCGTTTGAAGTCGCGATCCGTCGCTTCAAGCGCACAATTGAAAAAGCCGGTGTAATCACCGAACTGCGTTCGCGCGAGTTCTACGAAAAGCCGACCGCCGAGCGCAAGCGCAAAAAAGCTGCCGCGGTCAAGCGTCTGCACAAACGCCTGCGCAGCCAGCAACTGCCGCCGAAACTCTACTGATACGCCTGCCGGCCCGCCCGGCTGCGCGCCAGAACCATAAACGCCACGGAACGCGCCCGAAGTCGGGATCGCGTTCCGTGGCGTTTTCAATCCCTTTGCGAGTCTTTGAGGAATCGATCATGACGCTCAAGCTGCGAATCACCGACGACATGAAAGCCGCCATGCGCGCCAAGGAAAGCGCTCGTCTTGGCGCGCTGCGTCTATTGCTTGCTGCAATCAAGCAGCGCGAAGTCGATGAGCGGATCGAGCTGGACGATGCGGCGATACTGAGCGTGATTGAAAAACAAATCAAACAGCGGCGCGATTCAGTCAGCCAGTACGAAAAGGCCAAGCGCGAGGATCTGGCTTCCGTGGAACGCTTCGAAATCGAAGTCCTGTCCGCTTACATGCCCGCCCAGCTCAACGAGGCGGAAATTGATACGGCAATCGACGCGGCCTTGGCGGAAACCGGCGCCACCGGCCCGGCCGCCATGGGTAAGGCAATGGGTCTGCTTAAAACCCGCCTGGCCGGCCGCGCGGATATGTCGATGGTTTCCACACGTCTGAAAACCCGCCTTGCCAGCTAACTAGCACGAATCGCGATGCGCTGAGCAAATTCAGACGCAAGCGCGGCGAGCGTTTCTATAATGATTGAGTCTGGCCGCCAACAGACAACAGCGCGGCCGTCTTATATCCCATGATTCCTCAAGCCTTCATCCAGGATCTCGTTGCGCGAGTCGACATCGTTGAACTGATTCAACGCTATGTGCCGCTCAAAAAGGCCGGTGCGAATTACGCCGCCTGCTGCCCGTTCCACAACGAAAAATCCCCCTCCTTCACCGTCAGCCCAAGCAAACAGTTCTATCACTGCTTCGGCTGCGGCGCCCACGGCACGGCGATCGGTTTTCTTATGGAATACGCCGGCCTGGGCTTTGTCGACGCGGTAGAGGATCTTGCCCACCAGTTCGGGCTTGAAGTTCCCAACGAAGGGCCGCGGTTCGACGGCGCCTCGCATACGCAGCAGCGTTCACTGATCGATTTGATGAGCAGCGCCGCCCGCTTTTATCGGGACCAACTCAAACAAAGCCCCAAGGCGATCGATTACCTGAAGCGCCGCGGGCTGACAGGCGAAATTACCGCTCTCTTTGGAATTGGCTATGCGCCGGACGCCTGGCAAAGCCTTGAGCAGGTTTTCTCCAAATACGACGATCCGGCGCTCGTCGAAGCGGGCCTCGTCGTCACCAACGACACCGGGCGCCGCTACGATCGTTTCCGCGACCGGATCATGTTTCCGATCCAGGATCAACGCGGCAACGTCATCGCATTCGGCGGGCGGATTCTCGACAGCGGCGAACCCAAGTACCTGAATTCGCCCGAAACCCCACTCTTCGAAAAAGGCCGCGAACTCTACGGTTTGCCGCAGGCGCGCGTCGGCATCCGAGAGACCGACACGGTCATCGTCGTCGAAGGCTACATGGATGTCGTCGCGCTTGCGCAATTTGGCGTTGGCAATGCCGTTGCCACGCTCGGCACCGCGACCACGCCAACTCATGTGCAAAAGCTGCTGCGCCAAGCCAATCGGCTCGTTTTCTGCTTCGACGGCGACAAGGCGGGCCGCAAGGCCGCGCACCGCGCGCTCGAAGCGGCGCTGCCGCATCTGGCCGACGATAAAAACGTCAGCTTCCTTTTCCTGCCCGAGGAACACGACCCCGACAGTTTCGTCCGCGAACGCGGCGCGGAGGCTTTTCAGGCCGCGGCGCAAGACGCGACGCAGCTCGGCCGCTTTCTGTTCGACACCCTGATCGAAGACTGCGACCTGATCAGCGCGGAAGGACGCGCCCGGCTGATCCACCTCGCCAAGGACTACATTCCCAAGATTGGCGCGCCCAATCTGCGCGTGCAGCTCGTGCGCGAACTCGCTCAAGCCTCACACGTCAGCCCGGAAGAAGCCGCGCAAGGCTTGGGCCTAGCCATCGCAAAACCATCACGCGGCGGGTCGAACCGTTTCGGCGAGCGCAAACCGCCGCCTCCGCTGCCGCGCGCGGCGGTGACACCGCTCGAACGCAAGCTGCTGCGCGTATTGCTGGCCAAACCAGATCTCAGCGGCAAACTGCCGCTCAGTCTGCTCAGCGCCTTGCCCGATAACCCGGAGCGCGCGGCTTTGATCGCCGTGGTCGATGCGGGTGAAGACGGCACGCTGATTGGCGCACCGCTCGGCGCCTGGCTCGAACACTTCCGCGGCAATCCGCATGAAAACGCTATCGCGCTCGCGCTGCGCTCACTCGAAGAAGGCTTTGTCGACGCGGAGCAAATCGACCAGATCTTCCAGGACACCCTCACCGAACTGGAACTCGGACAAACCTCCGCCGAGATCAGCCGGCTATGCGCCAACCCGCGCGATCTGCAAAGCGAAGCCGCCAAAGAAAAACTACGCGAGCTGTTTGAAAAACGCGTGCTTCTTGAGAAAAAACAGAAACTTAGGTCTGGACAGTCCGTCTAAATCAAAGTTATCATTCTAGGTTTTCGCGACCTTTTCTCTGAGGATTTCATGGCAGCCAAGAAAGAAGCCAACGCCCGCAAAGACTCGCCCAAGGGCAAGTCCGCCAAGGCCAGGGAAAGGGAAGCAGCGCTCGCTCAAACCCCTGAGCAGCCCGCCGACGCCGAAGCGCGCCGCACCCGCTTGAAAAACCTCATTGCGCTGGGCAAAGAGCGCGGCTACCTGACCTACGCGGAAGTCAATGACCACCTGCCGGACGATATGGTCGACGCGGAGCAGATCGAATCGATCATCTCCACCTTCGGCGATATGGGCATTCAAGTCTATGACGAAGCCCCCGCAGCCGAAGAACTACTGATTTCCGATAACGTTCCGCCCGTCGTCGATGACGAAGCGGCGCAGGAAGAAGCGGAACAGGCGCTGTCGACCGCCGATTCCGAATTCGGCCGCACGACCGACCCGGTGCGCATGTACATGCGCGAAATGGGCACCGTCGAACTGCTCACGCGCGAAGGCGAAATTGAGATCGCCAAGCGCATCGAAGATGGCCTCAAGCACATGGTGCATGCGATCTCCGCCTGCCCGACGACGATTGCCGACATCCTCGAAACGATCGACAAGATCGCCAAGGACGAAATGCGCATCGACGAACTCGTCGACGGCCTCATCGATCCGAATGCGCCGGAAGAAGAACCCGAAGCGCTCGCTGCGGACAGCGATGATGTCGAATTGGAAGACGAGGAAGGCGACGAGGACGAAGAGGACGACGGCAGCGCCAAGGTCAGCGCATCCTTGCTGCAATTGAAAACCGACGCGCTGGAGCGTTTCGCCGTCATCCGCGATCTGTACGGCAAGATGATGCCCGCGCTGAGCAAGCGCGGCTCGGCCGACAAGACCTACATTAAGATTCAAAACCAGATCAGCGCCGAGTTGATGAATATCCGCTTCACGGCGCGCGCGATCGAACGCCTATGCGACTCGGTGCGCCACATGGTCGAGAACGTGCGCAAGCACGAACGCAAGATCCTCGATCTATGCGTCGACCGCGCCGGCATGCAGCGCCTGCACTTCATCAAGGTATTCCCTGGCCACGAAACGAATCTGGATTGGCTCAAGAGCGAAATCGGCGCCAACGCGAGCTATTCCGCCACGCTGATCCGCCTGCAGCCGGCCATCCTCGAAGAACAGCAAAAGCTGCTCGAACTACAGGAACGCATCGTCATTTCGCTCAAAGAACTCAAAGACATCAACAAACAGATGTCGACGGGAGAAGCCAAGATGCGCCGCGCTAAGCGCGAGATGACGGAAGCCAACCTACGTCTCGTGATCTCGATCGCCAAGAAATACACCAATCGCGGCCTGCAATTCCTCGACTTGATCCAGGAAGGCAACATCGGTCTGATGAAGGCAGTCGACAAGTTTGAATATCGCCGCGGCTACAAATTCTCGACCTATGCGACATGGTGGATTCGCCAGGCCATCACACGCTCGATCGCCGACCAGGCGCGCACGATCCGCATCCCGGTGCATATGATCGAAACGATCAACAAGATGAACCGCATCTCACGCCAGATTTTGCAGGAAACCGGCATCGAGCCCGATCCGGCGACGCTTGCGATCAAGATGGAAATGCCCGAGGACAAGATCCGCAAAATCATGAAAATCTCGAAAGAGCCGATCTCGATGGAAACACCGATCGGCGACGACGACGATTCGCATCTCGGCGACTTCATCGAGGACAGCGCAACCGTGGCGCCCGCCGACGCGGCCGAGTACTCCGGCCTGCGCGACGCGACCTCGGAAGTGCTCGATAGCCTCACGCCGCGCGAAGCCAAAGTTCTGCGCATGCGCTTCGGCATCGAAATGAACACCGACCACACGCTTGAAGAAGTCGGCAAACAATTCGATGTCACACGCGAACGGATTCGTCAGATCGAGGCCAAGGCGCTGCGCAAGTTGCGCCATCCGTCGCGTTCCGACAAGCTCCGCAGCTTCCTCGACGGTGAGGGCTGATCCCGCTTCAACGGGCTGCCGCGCAGCCTGTCAGGGCCTCTAGCTCATGCCTGGTTAGAGCAGCGGACTCATAATCCGTTGGTGCCGAGTTCGACTCTCGGGGGGCCCACCAAAATTATCAGTAAAAACAAGGGGTTGTGTTTTCACACAACCCCTTGTTCTTTTAAAATGACAACAAGACGTCAACGCTTTTCAAGCTCGGCGAGCGGATTCAGAACTCGGGCCTCTTGAAGATGTTCTGGTGCCAGATGAGCGTATCGCATGGTCGTTGTCAAAGAGGCATGACCAAGGATTCGCTGTAAGGTGAGGATATTCCCACCGTTCATCATGAAGTGCGATGCGAACGTGTGGCGCAATACGTGGGTGAGCTGGCCATCGGGAAGTTCAATTTCAGTCGCGGTAATGGCCTTTCGGAAGGTGTGGTAGCAGTTCATGAACAAAGCGTCTCCTCGACTCTTTGCGTGCTGCTCCAGATTTGTTTGTAGTTCCAGTGTGATTGGCACACTGGGACCTGTCATTAATTTCGTGTTCAAGGCATATCATTTTCCGCAGGAGAAAATATGCCTCGCAAACCGAAGACTCCACCGGCAGAGCTGCCGACGATTCCCGCCGAACTGCTTGAACAGTTCGGCAGCGGCCCGATGACGGCCGAAGCCATCCATGCAGCAACACTCGCCCTGAAGAAGGCGTTGATTGAGCGGGCACTAAGCGGCGAAATGAATCATCATTTGGGCTACCCGTCGGGCGCAACCAAACCTGCTGCCGTCACCAACCAGCGTAACGGCAGAGGCGCCAAAACGGTTCTGACCGAAGACGGTCCGAGTCGTATCGAGGTGCCGCGCGACCGCGATGGCAGCTTCGAGCCGTTGCGGATTCCCAAACACGAACGACGCTTCACGGGGTTTGACCCGCAGGGCGTCGAAGACACGACAAGATTGTTGCCCTGTACGCCCGGGGTATGACCGTGCGCGAGATCCAGGGTTTCCTGCTGGAGCAATACGGCACGGAAGTCTCACCCGAATTCATCAGCTCGGTCACCAATGAGGTGATGAGCGAAATGACCGCCTGGCAGGCTCGGCCACTCGAACCGATGTATCCGGTCGTGTTCTTCGACGCGCTGCACGTCAAGATTCGCGAAGAGGCCGTGGTACGCAACAAGGCCGTCTATCTGGCGCTGGGCGTACTGCCCGACGGCACGCGCGACATTCTGGGTCTGTGGATCGAGAACACAGAAGGCGCCAAGTTCTGGATGAAGGTGTTCAACGATCTGAAGACGCGAGGCATCAATGACATCCTGATCGCCGTTACCGACGGTCTCAAGGGCATGCCCGAGGCGCTCGCGGCCGTGTTCCCGGCGACCACGTTGCAGACTTGTATCGTGCATCTGATCCGTAACAGCCTCAATTATGCGAGTTGGAAAGATCGTAAATCACTGGCCGCCGCGATTCGCCCAATCTATATCGCCCCGAGCGCGGAGGCTGCCCAGGTCGAGCTGGATATGTTTGCTCAAGGCCCGTGGGGTCAGAAATTTCCGCCGGTCAGTGCCGCGTGGCGCAACGCCTGGGATCGCGTGATTCCATTCTTTGCGTTTCCGCCGGCTGTGCGCAAGGTGATTTACACCACAAACGCCATTGAGAATATCAACTCGCAGCTACGTAAGATCATCAAAACCCGAGGTCACTTCCCGAGCGACGAGGCCGCGACGAAACTTATCTGGCTGGCGCTGCGTAACATCACGGCCGATTAGGGGCGTGCCGCCCCTGACTGGAAGACGGCGATGAATCAATTCGCTATCCTTTACGCGGATCGATTCGTTCGGCCATCCGTATGAATCTCTACCCCGCCTTGAGCACGAAAATTTTGACAACCCCCAGGCGCGCCGCTCACGAGCCTGTTTAGAATCTGCTCAGTTGCCACACTTGCAGCAAGATTATGAATAGATTCCAAGCCTTCCCGCCTCCGCGCCCGTAACCCATGGTCATTCTGCGCAAAGTCGCAGCATGACCGCGTATCGAGCGCGCGCGAGACAAACCTTATGGGCGCGAAGAAGCCCCAATTACAACAGCCTCTCGCTACAGATTCCAAACAGGTTTTCTGGCGTATCCGCCTTGCCTGAGTAGATGAAGGCACTCTCACTTTTATTGAGACAAAACCTCTTCAGCCGCTTCATCCCGGATATAGACTTGTCAGCCATACTCAAAGCCCGGCGTTGCTTGTTGCCGGCATCGCTTGAACACCGCATTGCGCCAGAAGGAGCGGTTGGAGTGTCGAATAACAACGCAAGAACGGTCTCAATACCGAAATATCGCTTCGGACTGCGCGGCTTGGTTGGCCTTCTGCTCTTCTCGGTCGTTCTGCTGGCCGGATTGACGCTTGTGACGATCGGTTACTGGATGATCTCGAAGATGGAAGAGACCACGGCCAACGAACAAGTCGTGAGCATCCAAAATACGGTCAAACAGAAAATCGAGTATTCGACACGCAGATCCGTCAGGCCTTTCGTGCACGCCCTCGCGCAAGGAATCCTGCCCGAATCCTGGACGCTGGAGGACAGACTTCAGAAGCTGCCGCTTGCGCACTCCATCCTGGAACAGTCGCCGGTCACCATGGATATCCTCGTCGGTTACGCCAACGGCGACTTCTTCCTGGTCCGCACGCTCGCCTCGGACGAAGACCGCGCTTTCTACAACGCGCCTTCCGGCAGTCACTACGTGGTCTCAAGCTCCGAACACCGTTTCTCCCCGGCAAAGTTCACCCAATTGTTCTACGACAAAAACTTGAACCTGCTGACAAGCAGAGCAGGCGGACCACGGAACTACGATCCGCGCAAAAGAAACTGGTATACCTCCGCGATGCGGACGAACGAACTGGTGGAGTCCGGGCCGCTGATGTTCGACGTCATGCCGGTCGCCGGCATGTTCTACGCCCAAAAAACCAGTAATGGCAAGGCCGTCATCGCAATCACGGTCGACCTCCTCGAAGTCTCGAACTACCTCGCGGAAACGCTGCCGACGCCGGGCTCGAAGCTTGCATTGCTCAGGCCCGACGGCACCTTGATCGCCAGCGCCAACAGCTCCCACAGAAATGGTGCGGCGCGGCGCGATGTCATCCAGACGCGCGCGGACCTCCCGCCAAGCCTGAAAGCAGGAGTACAAGCCTATCTCGACGGTGCGCGGCGGAGTTTCAATTATCGCGACCTTGCAGGCCGGTCCTGGGCGATATCGACCGAGGAATTCGCATTGACCGGCAAGCCCACGGTGGTCACGGTCCTCGCGATTCCACTCGACGAGCTGCCCCATTCCGCGCTCGATTACCTGCGCTACGCAATAATCGGAATGGGTTGCCTCCTGCTCATCGTCGGCGCGCTCCAGTTCATCGTCACGCGCAGCATCACACGACCCCTGCGCGCCCTGGCCCGCTCGATGCACGACACCAAATGGGGCGATGCCAAGGAAGCCGCCAGGTATGATTCCAACCTGGCCGAAATCAGTGCGCTAAGTGACGGCATCCGGCACATGAAAAGCGACCTGGGCAAGCTTCTCTCGATCGCCGAGACGATCAACGCCGAATCTGATTTCGGGATATTGCTCGGACGCATCCTGCAAGAAACGCTGGCCGTCACGCAGGTCGACGGTGGCATGATCTTTCTACTCGACAGCTACGGAGCCGCGTTCTCCGAAGGATGCATTTGCTGGACGCACGACACCGGCAGCGCGCGCATCTTGCGCATGGAGGATGTGCCGCAGGAGACGCAAGAAACCGGGATCAAGAAGCTCCTGCGCAGCAAACTCACGCAGATCAGCATTGCCCGCGACACGCATCAGGGACTGGCCGAATACCTTGCCCCGGGGTTTGACGATCCCACGGTGGAGCGCATCGACATGATTTGTGTGCCCCTGCACAACCAGGAGCGCGAGCAACTCGGCGTGCTCGCCCTGTTCAGAGCGATAAAACCCGCCGCGCAGACCTTCCAACCGCAGCAGATCGCTTTCATCGAAGCGCTTGCGAACACCACCGCGGTCGCGCTGGAAAAGCAGAGCCTGATCAAGGCCCAGATCAAGATGCGCGACACATCGGTCCGCATTATCGCCGAGGCGATCGACGCGAAATCGCCCTACACCGGCGGACACTGCCATCGCGTACCGATCATCTTCCAAATGTTCCTCGAAGCCGCGTGCACTACGAGCGAAGGGCCACTCAAGGATTTCACGCTCGATGCCGGCGGCTGGGAAGAATCCCGGCTCGCCGCGTGGCTGCACGACTGGGGCAAGGTCGGAACACCCGAATACATCGTCGACAAGGCCACCAAGCTCGAAACCAAGTACGACCGCATCCACGAAATCCGCACGCGCTTCGAAGTGCTCAAACGCGATGCCGAGATCGCGGCATTGCGCGCGATTCTCGCCGGTGCCGACGCGCAGGCCGAATTCGAAAAACTCGCTGAAACATGGGCCGGCCTCGATGACGACTTCGCCTTCGTCGCCTCATGCAACACCGGCACCGAATACCTCAACGACGCCGCGATCGCCCGGCTCAGGTCGATTGCCGGCCGCACCTGGCAGCGCACGCTCGACAAACGGTTCGGTCTCGCGCGCGAAGAGCTGGCCCGCATCGCCCATACGCCCAACGCACCACTGCCCGTCACCGAACAATTGTTGATGGACCGCCCCGAACATTTGATCGAGCGCGGACCGGGGGACAAAATCCCGGCCAACAACCCCAAGGGCTTCAAACTCCATACACCGCCTTACCTCTACAACCTCGGCGAGCTTTACAACCTCAGCGTGCGCCGCGGCACCTTGACCGAGGAAGACCGCTACAAGATCAACGACCACATCACCCAAACCATCAATATGCTCGAAGCGCTGCCGCTGCCGAAGGAGCTGCGCAATGTGCCGGAAATCGCCGGCGCGCATCACGAGCGGGTCGACGGCAAAGGCTATCCGCGTGGCCTCGTGCGTGAGCAGATGAGCTGGCGCGCGCGCATGCTGGCGATCGCCGACATCTTCGAAGCGTTGACCGCGGCCGACCGGCCATATAAACCGAGCAAACCGCTCAGCGAAGCGCTCGCGATCATGGCGCAGATGAAAGCGGAAGGCCACATCGACCCGGACCTCTACGACCTCTTCCTCGCCGCCGGCATCCCGCAGCGCTACGCCAAGCAACATCTGCCCCCTGGACAAAACGACCTTTAGAAAACGCAATGGACACAGCAATCTGGTTTGAATGGCTCACGGCGGGCACAGCCCTCCTCTGCGCGCTTCTCGCCTTGGCCTGGCTGGGATTCAATCGTCAGTTAATGAACCTATTCAGCATCCCATATGCCGCGGGAGCGGGCGTGGTCGCCCGGCGCAACGGGGCGCTGTTCCTGGGCGTCGCCGTAATCCTATGGAGCGTGCCGACGCCTGCCGATCCGGCCATGCGCCACATGATCGGCGCCGGCATCGGCACCGCCTGCGCCACGCTGGCCCTGCTCGGCGCATTCGAATTCCGGAACAGACGCGCTGGCACGTGGATTTGGTCAGCGGTAGCCACCGAGTTTGCGTTGGCAGTGGCTTTCTTCGCAGCCTGCATTTGATGCCTGGCTGGCCGAATTGGACAAACATCAGCGGATCTCAAGCGTTTTTGCGGCATCAATGCCCAAGTAAATCACCTCAGACAGGCACACGCTGCCTTCTCGCCTCGAATAAACAGACCCCGCTCGCAACCGAGACGTTGAGACTTTCGACCTCGCCGTACATCGGAATCTTCGCCAGTTCATCGCAGGTTTCGCGTGTCAGCCGCCGCAAACCGTCGCCCTCCGCGCCCAGCGCCCAGGCCACGGGGCCGCGTTGATCGATCGCGTAAAGGCTCTTGTCCGTTTCACCCGCCGCGCCGATGCACCAAATGCCCGCGTCCTGCAATTCGCGCAGCGTGCGCGCGAGGTTGGTCACCGTGATGTACGGCACCGTATCCGCCGCGCCGCTCGCGACCTTCATCGCGGTGGCATTCAGCCCCACGGCACGGTCTTTCGGCGCGATCACCGCATGCGCGCCAGCGCCATCGGCAACGCGCAAACACGCACCGAGATTGTGCGGATCGGTCACGCCATCGAGCACCAGCAGCAATGCTGGCTCCACAAGCCCCTCAAGCACATCGGCCACCTTCAAAGCGCGCTGACGCGCGTCGATTCGCGCGACCACGCCTTGATGGCGATGCGTGCCCGTCATGCCGTCGAGCCGCGCGCTATCGACTGGCATCACGCGCACACCGGCCAGTTCGGCGCGCGCGATAAGGTCTTTGGCGCGCGCATCGGCGCGCTGATTGGCAACGAAAATTTCAAAAATCGCTTCCGGGTCTTGACGCAGCTTGGCGCCGACGGCATGAAAGCCGTGCAGGTAACGCGACTCAGCCACGCCGGCCTCCTTTTTTCTTGCTGGCCTTCTTCTCCGGCATGGCCTTTGCGGGTTTAGCCGCCGGTTTAGTCGATTTAGCTCTGGCTCGCATATCGCCCGTCCCCTTGCGCCCCGGCTTGCGTTCATCCCCGGCCTTCGCCGAAGCCGCGCGCGCACCGGCGGGCTTGCGCGCACCCGTGCTCTTCGCGGCACGCTTGGCGGCGGGTTTCATCTCGTCCAGATCGCGCCAGCTCAGGAATTCTCCCTCGCCCGCATTGGCAGTGATGGCTTTCGGCTGTCCATCGCGTGCCGTTTTGCCGCGCCGCTGCGTCACCGGAGCCGCGGCTTCAATCAGGCGGAAATCGATCTTGCGCGATTCCATGTCGACGCGCACCACCTGCACACTGACACGATCGGCCAAACGGAAACGCTGCCCGGTCCGCTCGCCGAGGAGTTCGTGACGCGTCTCGTCGAAGTGGAAGTAGTCGGATCCGAGGTCGGAGATATGCACCAGACCTTCGATGAAAACGTCGTCAAGCGCGACGAAGATGCCGAAGGGCACGACCGCCGACACGCTGCCCATGAACTGCTCGCCAACGCGGTCCTGCATGAAGAAGCATTTGAGCCAGGCTTCGACATCCCGCGTGGCTTCGTCGGCGCGCCGCTCGGTCGCGGAGCAATGCGCGCCGACCTCATCGAGATCGAGCGCCGCCAAGGCTTCGGCCTCGACATTCCTCTTGCGCGCCCCCTGCCGCCCGAGCACAGCCTTGATTGCGCGATGCACGAGCAGATCCGGGTAGCGCCGGATCGGCGAAGTGAAGTGCGTATACGCCTCGTAAGCAAGACCAAAGTGGCCGACGTTGTCCGGGCTGTACATTGCTTGACGCAAGGAGCGCAGCATCACAGTCTGCAACAGTGTGCGATCGGGACGCGCACGAATCCGGTCGATTAAACGCGCGAAGTCGGACGCGGCCGGATCGTCGCCGCCGCCGAGGTCGAGACCGAATTCGCTCAGGAAGGTGCGCAGCTTCGCCAACTTCTCGGGCGTCGGGCCTTCGTGAATTCGATACAGCGCGGGCTGCTCGTTGAATTCGAGGAATTCCGACGCGCACACGTTCGCCGCGAGCATGCACTCTTCGATCAGGCGATGCGCGTCGTTACGCTGCTCGGGCACGATCTTTTCGATCTTGCCCTGGTCATTGAAAACCATGCGCGTCTCGCTCGTCTCGAAATCGATCGCGCCGCGCCGCGCGCGCGCCTTGAGCAAAATGCGGAACACTTCGTCGAGCACTTCGAGCTGCGGCAGCACCGGTGCGAGTTCGGCGCGCACCGCCGCGTCGTTTTCGTAAAGCGCCGCCGCCACTTTGGTGTAGGTCAAACGCGCCTGCGAATACATGACCGATGGGTAGAAACGGTAACGCTGAATCTTGCCCGTCGGCGAAATCGCCATATCGCACACCATGCACAGCCGGTCGATCTGCGGGTTGAGCGAGCACAGCCCGTTCGAGAGCTTTTCCGGCAGCATCGGAATCACACGGCGCGGGAAGTACACCGAGTTGCCGCGCTCGTAGGCGTCGGTATCGAGCGCCGATTGAGGCGTGACATAGTGGCTCACGTCGGCAATCGCAACGAGCAGCCGCCAGCCTTTGCCCATGCGTTCCGCATACACGGCGTCGTCGAAGTCTTTCGCCGTTTCGCCGTCGATGGTGACGAGCGGCAGCGCGCGGATGTCCTCACGGCCGGCGCAGTCTTTCTCGCGCACCTCGTCGGGAATCCGCGCGGCTTGTGCTTTGGCGGCGCGCGAAAATTCGAAAGGCAGCTCATGCTTGCGCAGGGCGATTTCGATTTCCATGCCGGGATCGGCATAAGCGCCTAGCGTCTCGACGACCTTGCCGATCGGCTGACTGTTTTTCGTCGGCTGCTGAATCAACTCGACCGTAACGATCTGGCCGGCAACCGGTGGCTTACTTCGCCCTTCGCGCGCCAGCAGGATTTCCTGATTAATGCGGCGATTCTCGGCCACGACATAGGGCACGCCATGCTCGACGACGACGCGGCCGACGATGCGCTGGTTGGCGCGCTCCAAAACCTCGACAATCCGTGCCTCGCGCCGACCGCGCTGATCGACGCCCGCAACACGCGCGAGCACCCGGTCGCCATGCAGCACTTCCTTCATCTGACGCGGCCCAAGGAAAAGATCGCCGCCTCCCTCATCGGGCACGAGAAAACCGTAGCCTTCCGGGTGGCCCTGAACCTTGCCGCGAATCAGATCCGCCTTGTCGGGAAGAATGTAGGCGTCGCGCCGGTTGCGCATCAACTGGCCATCGCGCACCATGGCCGAGAGGCGGCGGGCGAAATGCTCGTTTTCGTCCTCGCGAATATCGAGCGCCGCCACGAGCGCCTCAAAACCCATCGGCACGCCTTGCTCAGCAAGAATTTGCTGCACGTATTCGCGGCTCGGCAAGGGCGCATCATCATACTTTTCGCGCTCGCGTTCGAGGAACGGATCGGCGCGCCGGATTTTCGATAGAGGCGCGGCGCGCTGCGGCTCCGCCGGTGCTTTCGCGTCCGCTGCGCGCGAACGCGCCACAGGCTTGCTTAGCAAAGCAGCGGTTGTTTTTGGATTCGATTTTTTTTGTGTCGTTGACAAGCTATATCCTTCGTTTATACTTCTTTGCTCACTGAAAACAGTGAAATGCCCAGGTGGCGAAATTGGTAGACGCGCTAGTTTCAGGTACTAGTGCCGCAAGGTGTGGAGGTTCGAGTCCTCTCCTGGGCACCAAGAATTTCGCAGAAAAGCCCGCTCATCGAGCGGGCTTTTTGTTTTTCCGCCACCCTCGCCCGCTAGTGTAAAAGCAGGCGAAGATTTTCCCAAGCTCCCAGCTTCGCTCAAATCTTGAACGGGTGACGCAGAACAATAGTTTCCTCACGGTCGGGGCCGGTTGAGATCATATCGACCGGCACGCCGCAAAGCTCTTCGAGCCTGCGCAGATAAGCGCGCGCGTTGGCGGGCAGCGCATCGTAAGACTTAAGTCCCACGGTCGGCTCCTTCCAGCCGGGCATGGTCTCGTAGATCGGCTCGCAGCGCGCCACGCGGTCGGCGCCGATCGGCAGCAGATCGATAATCCTGCCGTCCAGGCGATAGCCCGCGCAGATCTGAAGTTCTTCCAGGCCATCGAGCACATCGAGCTTCGTGATGCACAAACCCGATACGCCATTGATCTGGATCGAACGCTTGAGCAGCGCGGCGTCGAACCAGCCGCAACGGCGCGTGCGGCCCGTGACAGTGCCGCGCTCATGCCCGACCGTCGAAAGGTGATGACCGACGCAGCCTTCCTGTTCGATCGGCAGCTCGGACGGGAATGGGCCGCCGCCTACGCGCGTCGTATAAGCCTTTGTGATGCCGAGAATGTAGTGCAACATATTCGGCCCAACCCCGGCGCCCGGCGCGGCTGCGCCCGCCACGCAGTTGCTCGACGTGACAAACGGATAGGTGCCGTGGTCGACATCGAGCAGCGAGCCTTGCGCGCCTTCGAACAACAAGTTCTCGCCGCGCCGATGCGCCGCATAGAGCGCCGTCGACACATCGCCGACGAGCGGCAACACACGTTCGGCGGAAGCCATCGCCGCATCGAAAACCGCCTGGAATTCGACCGTTTCGCCGCCGAGATATTTGCTCAGCACGAAGTTGTGATAGTCGAGGTTTTCGCGCAGTTTTTCCGCGAAAGCTTCGGGGTAGAACAGATCGAGCACGCGCAGCGCCCTGCGGGCGACTTTATCCTCGTAGGTCGGACCGATCCCCTTGCCGGTCGTGCCGATTTTCGCCGCGCCGCGTTTCGCTTCGCGCGCGACGTCGAGCTTCTGGTGATACGGCAGGATCAAGGGACAACCTTCACTGACGAGCAGGCGCGGACGCACTTCGACGCCGCCCGCTTCGAGTTTGTCGATCTCGTACAGCAGGTGTTCGGCATTCAGCACGACGCCATTGCCGATGAAGCAGCGCACACCTTCGCGCATGACCCCGGACGGAATCAGGTTCAGCGCATATTTCTGGCCTTTGATGACCAGCGTGTGCCCCGCATTGTGGCCGCCCTGAAAGCGAACGACTCCCTGCGCGTGATCGGTCAGCCAATCGACAACCTTGCCTTTGCCTTCATCACCCCATTGGGTGCCGACGACGACGACGTTTTTCGCCATGATTACTCATCTCCCTGGAGCGGTTCGACCATCCAACGGTCGCCCCGCAAAATCAATTTCCGGTCGCAGCCCGCTTCGCGCCATGTGCCGATATGGCCGGGAAGCTCCTGCACCACGACTTCATTCGCTTCACGCAGCGCGGCAATCGCTGCGGCGAGCGCCGGCGCTGGATTGGCGGGCGCCAGGATGGCGCCCGGCAGCCGTATATCGGCATTGCGGTCGAGCAGTTCGCGCAGATCGCTGATGCTGAAACCCGTCGCGGGGCGCGCCCGGCCAAACGCCTGACCGACTTCGTCGTAGCGGCCGCCATGCGCGACCGCCGCGGGCGAATTGCCGCAGAACGCGGCGAAAACCAAGCCGCTGTGATAGTCGTAACCGCGCAAATCCGCCAGATCGAAAGACAAGGGCAGATCCGGCAAAGCCTTTGCTATCGCGCGCAATTCATCGAGCGCGGCAGCGACGGCTGCGTTTTGCGGCAGCACCGCCGCCGCGCGTTCGAGGGTTTCGCTCCCCCCATAAAGCGTCGGCAAGGCCAGCAAGGCGTCGCGCGTCGTCGCATCGAGCGGCGCCACGAGCGCCTGCAACGCGGGCACATCCTTGCTGCGCAAGACCGCGAACAACTCCCGTTCGGCTTCGTTCGAAAGTCCGGCTCGGCCGATCAGGGCGCGGAACAATCCAATGTGGCCCAGATCGATCCGCGAAGCGCGCACCCCGGCCGCCTTCAAGGTATGCGCCAACAAGCGAATGATTTCGATATCGGCTTCGATGCCCACGTGGCCGTAGATCTCGGCGCCAAGCTGGATCGGCTGGCGGCTGGCGAGCAGCGAACGCGGCGTCGTGCGCACGACGCTCGCTCCATAGCAAAGCCGCGCAACCCCGCTGCGATTGAGCAAGTGCGCATCGATACGCGTAACTTGCGGCGTAATATCGGCGCGCAAACCGAGCACGCGCCCCGTAAAAGGGTCCGCCATGCGGAAGGTATGCTCGCCCATATCCGTACCCGTGCCCGAAAACAGGGATTCGACATATTCGATCAGGGGCGGCATGACGAGTTGATAACCATGCAGGCGGAACTGATCGAGCAGTTGGCGGCGCAGGTTTTCGATGCAAGCGGCCTCTTCGGGCAGCGCGTCTTCAATGTGATCGGGCAAGGCCCAGCGTGGAGATGCCATGATGTTCAATGCACAAGAATGAGCAAAACGAGACCGGCCAATATCAAGGTCAGGCCCATGAAGCGAATCTGCCCATCCGCAAGTTCAGCCACTCGCAGAAAGAAACGTCGCCACGCGAGCGGCGCAATAAAAGGCAGGAGACCTTCGAGCACCAACATCAGCGCGAAGGCCATCAGCAAAGTGTTCAACATTACTACTTAGCAGCGCTCGTCCCCGAACCGCCCGCACCATGGTAGTACTTGAAGAATTCCGTATTCGGATCGATCACGAGCAAATCGTTGCGATTTCTGAAACTCGACCTGTACGCATCGAGACTGCGGTAGAAAGCGAAAAACTCGGGGTTGCGGTTGAACGCTTCCGCATAGATCGCGGTCGCCTTGGCGTCGCCCTCGCCCTTGATGCGCTGGGCGTCGCGGTACGCTTCGGCAACGATGATTTCGCGCTGCTTGTCCGCATCGGCGCGGATTTTCTCGGCCTCCGCCGCGCCCTGCGAACGCAGTTCATTGGCGACCCGCTTACGCTCGGCCTCCATGCGGCGATAAACCGCCTCGCTCACCTCGCTCGGCAGTTCGACGCGCTTGAGGCGCACGTCGACGATATTCACGCCGATCTTGCGCGCATCCAAATCGGCGCGCACCTGCACGTCCGACATGATTCTGTCGCGCTCGCCGGATACCACTTCATGCACGGTCCGGCGGCCGAATTCCTCGCGCAGACCGGCATTAACCGTTTGTTCAAGGCGGGTACGCGCGCGCTGTTCGTCCCCACCAACCGAGATGTAGTAGAGCTTCGGATCGCTGATCCGCCACTTCACAAACCAATCGACCAATACGTTCTTTTTCTCGCTGGTAATGAAGCGTTCGGGGTCCGAAGCCTCAAAGGTCAAAATGCGTTTGTCGAAATAACGCACAGTCTGAAGCAGCGGAACCTTGAAATTAAGCCCCGGCTCGGTAACGATCCTTTTGACTTCGCCAAACTGATTAACCAGCGCGAACTGACGCTGATCGACGGCGAACATCGTCATCGACAGGATGGCGATCACAGCGAGCAGGATGCCCGCGAAAAGCGGCAAACGTTCGCGCATCAGCGTTCTCCCCGGTCGCGAGTGCGCATGGCTTCGCGGTTTCTATAATCTCTGGACGGCTCGGGCGTATCGACAGTCTGAGGCGGCGGCGCATCCATCATCGGTGCGGGCGAGTTGGACGGGCGCGCTGTCGATGACGGAGTGGAATTATCCGCAGCAGCAGCCCCGGCGGCCGGACTCACTCCTTGGCTTTGCAACAGTTTGTCGAGCGGCAAATAAAGCAGATTGCCATTGCCTTTGGTGTCCACAAGAATCTTCGTGGTATTCGCAAACACTTGCTGCATGGTGTCGATATACATGCGCCGGCGCGTCACTTCCGGCGCCTTGGCATACTCGGCGACGACACTCTTGAAGCGTGCGGCATCGCCTTCCGCGGTTGCGGCGACGCGCGAGGCATAGCCCGTCGCCTCTTCGATCAAACGCGCCGCCGTACCGCGCGCTCTTGGAATCACGTCGTTCGCATAAGCCTGGCCCTCGCTGACTTGACGCTCACGATCCTGCCCCGCTTTCACGGCGTCGTCGAAGGCCGCCTGAACCTGCTCCGGCGGCTGCGCGTTTTGCATCGTGACCTTGCTGATCAAAATGCCCGTCTCATAGCGGTCGAGAATCCCCTGGGCCAGCTCGGCCACTCGCGCCGCGACCTGCTCGCGCCCTTCGTTGAGGACGAAATCCATCCGGCTCTTACCGACAACCTCGCGAATCGCGGATTCGGCCACCTGGCCGACGCTGCTGTCCGGGTCGCGATTATTGAAGAGCCAATGCTGCGGGTCCTTAAGGATGTATTGCACCGCGAACTGAATGTTCACGATATTTTCGTCATCGGTGAGCATCAAGGCTTCACTCAGAACCTTGTTGCGTTCGCTGCTCCGGTAGCCGATTTCAACGGTGCGCACGCCGGTCAGATTGACCAATTCGTGCGTTTCGATCGGATAGGGCCAGCGCCATTGCAAGCCTGGCTCGGTCGTGCGCTGATATTCTCCAAAACGCAGCACGATGCCGCGCTGGCTTGCGTCGACAATATAAAAACCGCTCGCGAACCACAGCACGACCACCACGGCAACGATCAAACCGATGCTGCCGCCCAATTTCTGCGGGCTCGGGCTGCCGCCATTTGAATCGCCGCCGGGGCCGCCACCTTTACGGCCGAAAAGCCCGCTGAGCTTGCGATTGACGTCGCGCCAAACTTCTTCGAGATCCGGTGGCCCTTGATTACCGCCGCGGTTGCCACCACCCTGGTTATTGTTACCCCAACGCGGATCGTTCAGAGACATGTGGATTCCGGTGATGAATAGGGCTAGGCCCCAACAAAAAGGAGATCAGCCTGCATCAGCAGGCGACTGTTCGCCAAGCAGCAGCTCAGCAAGCGCTTCGCGCAGGCCATCCAGGCCCGCGCCAGTCCGCGCGCTGACAAAAACGCGGTGGATTTTACCATAGGCATTCCGCTCGATCCTTGGTTCGTGCGGGGTCAAATCGATTTTGTTCATTATGATGATTTGCGGAACATCGGCCGCGCCGATTTCCGCCAGCACGCCATTGACGACTTCAATCTGCGCATCGCGATCCTCGCTCGCCGTATCGACCACATGCAAAAGCAGGTCCGCCATGGCCGTTTCTTCCAAAGTGGCATGAAACGCCGCGACAAGCGAGTGCGGGAGTTCGCGTATGAAACCGACGGTGTCGGAAATCACCACATGCCCGCGTCCAAGAAAAACCCGGCGTGAAGTCGTATCGAGCGTAGCGAAGAGCTGATCCGCGGCGTAGGCCCCCGCCTTGGTCAAAGCATTGAAGAGGGTCGACTTGCCGGCATTGGTATAACCGACCAATGAGACGGTGGGCACATCGCGGCGTTCGCGCGCACGCCGCCGCGTTTTACGCTGGCGCTCGAACTGGGCAAGCCGCTGTTTGAGCGCCTTGACGCGTTGCCCAAGCAGACGGCGGTCGGTTTCAAGCTGTTTTTCACCGGGGCCGCGCAAACCGATGCCGCCCTTTTGACGTTCGAGGTGAGTCCAGCCGCGCACCAGCCGCGTCGCCAAATGTTCGAGCTGGGCGAGTTCGACCTGGAGCTTGCCTTCATGGCTTTTCGCCCGCAAAGCGAAAATATCCAGGATCAGGCTCGTGCGGTCTATGACGCGGCACTGCAATGCGCGCTCTATGTTGCGTTGCTGTCCGGGAGAAAGTTCGTGGTTGAAGAGAATCAGATCCACACCGCGTTCGGCGCGAATCGCGGCGATTTCCTCAAGCTTGCCCTTGCCGACGAAAAGCGCCGGGTCGGGCGCGCGCCGTTTTGCCTGAACGCTGCCGAGCACTTCGGCACCGGCGCTGTTCGCCAATAAAACGATTTCGGCAAGCCGTTCGCTCTGGTCCGGCTCGCCGAAATCAATTTGTACGATCAGGGCTTTGTTACCCGATTCGGGACGCTCAAACATCGGCGCGGGGGCCGCCACGGCGGCCCGAATCAGACATCGTGATCAATCCTGCTTCTCTCCTTGGTGCTCTTGCTGAATCGAAACGGCGCGCGCGGGAACGACCGTCGAAATGGCGTGCTTATACACCATTTGGGTGACCGTGTTCTTCAACAGCACGACGTACTGATCGAAAGACTCGATCTGGCCCTGCAGTTTGATGCCATTGACGAGATAAATGGAAACCGGGACATGTTCACGGCGCAGCGTATTCAGGAAGGGGTCTTGTAATAGTTGCCCTTTATTGCTCATTTGAGTGTCCTCTTGTGTGTTGTAATTAATATTTCTTGGTAGTTGCGGGGATGGTACAACGGTACTCACATATCTTCCGCGAATGGATTGCGGGTGCTCTTGAATTGTATCCGCAACGGCGTGCCTTGCAGTTTGAACGCATCCATAAAACTACGTTCCAAGTAGCGTTGATACGACGCGGGGATGTGCTCCAAGGCATTACCGTGGATCACGATGATAGGGGGATTCGAGCCTCCTTGATGCGCGTAGCGGAGCTTGGGCCGGAATGCGCCGTGGCGCGGCGGCGTCTGTTTGACGACCGCGGCCTGTAGCGTGCGCGTCAGTTTCGGCGTCGGCAGTTTCACCATCGCCGCCGCGAAAGCCGCATCAACCGAACGCATCAGCGTGCCGATGCCCTCGCCTTCCAAGGCGGAAATATAGTGGAAGCGCGCCCAGGTCAGGAAATTCAGCTTGCGGTTCAAATCGTTCTTCAACAGCTCGCGCCGGTAATCGTCAACCGCATCCCATTTATTCACGGCGACGACCATCGCGCGGCCCGCCTCCAAGGCGAAACCGGCGATGTGCGCGTCCTGTTCGGAGATATCCTGACTTGCGTCGAGCACCAGAACCACGACATTGGCTTGCTCGATGGCCTGCAAGGTTTTAATCACCGAAAACTTTTCGATCGCTTCGAAAACCTTGCCCTTGCGCCGCAAGCCCGCGGTATCGATCAGCGTGTAGTGCTTACCCGCGCGCTCGAACGGTACTTCGATCGCATCGCGCGTGGTGCCCGGCATATCGAAGGCGATCACGCGCTCTTCGCCAAGCAGGGTATTGATAAGCGTCGACTTACCGACGTTGGGCCGGCCGATGATCGCCACTTTCGGGCCGCGCGTGGCGTCTTCGGCTTCCGCTTCGTCCGTGGGGAAAGCAGCCAGAATCTCATTGACGACACTCGTCACGCCATCGCCGTGCGCGGCTGAAACAACCCACGGCGCGCCAAATCCGAGTTCGTGGAATTCGGACGAAACCACGGCGCGGTCCATGCCCTCGGCTTTGTTGACGATCAGATGAACCGGCCGGCCGATGCGCCGCAGACGGTTGCCAATCTCTTTGTCCTGCGGCGTCAAGCCCGCCCGGCCATCGACGAGGAACAGCAAAGCGTCCGCTTCGGCGATCGCCTGCTCCGCCTGCCGCGCCATTTCCGCCATGATGCCGTCTTTGGCGGCAGGCTCCAGACCTCCGGTATCGACGACCAGGTAATCGCGCTCGCCGACACGGCCAATGCCGTAATGCCGGTCCCGCGTCAGCCCCGGCATATCGGCAACCAGGGCATCACGCGAGCGTGTCAGGCGATTGAACAGGGTGGACTTACCGACATTGGGCCGGCCAACCAGAACAAGAGTGGGCTTCACGGAAAATACTCAGCGCGTTCGGAAAGCAAAAACGCCACCATCGGTCGTTTGTGCCACAAAGCCTTCGTCGCTGCGAATCAAGGGCGCCAGAATCGGCGAGCCATCCGTTTTCACGCGCGCGGTGAAATGGCCGTCTTTCTTGTCCAGCAGATGCACCCAGCCTTCGAAATCGGCCACCGCGATATTGTCGCCAACGACCAGCGGGCGGCCGACCTGGCGCATCCTCAAGCCATCCTGTTTCCACAATGTCGCGCCGGTCGCCAAATCGAGCGCATAAATCGAGCTGCGTTCATCGGTCACGAAAACGCGCGCATTATCCGCGTCGATCCCGACGGCGGTCGGAATATCACGGCCCCAGACCGCCACACCACGCGTCACATCGAAGCAGGTTACCTTGCCCTGATAGGCCCCCGCACACAACATTTTCCCAGCCAGAACCGGCGCGCCCACGACATCGGACAAGCGTTCCAGTTCGGTCGTACCGCGCGGCAGGCTGACCGAGCCCTCCCATGCGAGTTGTCCGGCGCTTGCCGTCAAAGCGACGAGTTTCCCGCCCGCAAAACCGCTGAAGATAAAGTTATCGACGCGCCTGATTTCATCGAAGGTGCGCAAGGACAAGGGCGGCGTTGCGCGCTCGTAAAACCACTTCGTTTCTCCGTTCGCAGGATCGAGCGAGACGATGCGCGAATCTCCGACCCGCACCAGAACCGTACTCGCATCGACAAACGGCGGCACGCTGATTTCGCCGAGCAAAACCGTTTTCCAGCGCAGCTTGCCGGTATCCACCTCAAATCCAAGCACCACGCCATGCAGGCCGCCGACGACGACGATGTCTTTCGACGCACCGACACCTGCAACCAGACCAACATCGGCATTAGTCCTCCAGATGCTGCGTCCCCGCTCGATACGATAGAGATCGCCGCCCGTATTCGCGGCAAACACGGCGTCGCCCACGACCGCGGGCAACAGATAGGCGGCTTTGGCCTTGCCCACGCTGGTGTTCCAGGCAAGGTCGAGTTGCGCGGACGCCGTGATCGATGTCAGCGGAGCCGGTTTCTCGGTTTCCGCGACCTTGGACGACGAACAACCCGCCAGCAAGACGGCGGCCGCTAACAGCACATGACGAACGGATGTCATCAAATTCCTCCAAGCGCGTCGAGCTTAAGCTCGACCAAGCCTTGCATCTGCCGCCCGCCCTGTGGGTCCTGACTCAGAGCATCAAGCGCCTCTTTGTAAGCCTGTTTGGCTTCCGCGGGCTTGCCCTGCGCGACCAGAAGATCGCCGCGCAGATCGGCGTAACGCGGCGCGAACGCCGCCGCGGGTTTGACGGAAAGCTGTTTGAGCGCGGCGTCATAAGCCTTTTCGTCGATCAGGAGCGCGGCCAAGCGCAGACGCGCAAGATCGCGCACGAACGGATCGCCCGCTTTGTCGGCCGCCCACTCCAATTTCATCTTGGCGCTGGCCTGATCGCCCGACTCCATCTGCGCCTTGGCGGCGAGCAGGGCGGAAAGCTCGCCGTAAGCCGTGCCGCCGTATTTTTCGGCGAGCATGCTCGACGCTTCGCGGACTTTTTGCATATCGTGCTGCCCGGCCGCTTTAAGCAAAACGTTATAGACGACGCTGGCTTCGCCGACCTTGCGCGCGCTATACCAGCTCCAGCCGCGCCAGGCGACAACAGCCAGCGCAAGCGCCAAGACCACGGTCGTAATCAGATTGCCCCATTTGTCCCACCAGGCGCGAATCGTCGCAAGCTGTTCCTGCTCTTCAAGGTCATATGCCGCCATCGTCTTCTTCCACGTTATAAAGCAAAGCGGCGAGGGTTTCGCCAAGTAGGGCCGCCGATACCCGGCGCTGTTCGCCGCCTTCGCGCAGCGGCTTGAAGCTGAGTTCCTCGCGCGCGACTTCATCGTCGCCCGCGATGACCGCAACCGCGGCGCCTGAAGCATCGGCCTTCTTCATTTGCGACTTGAAACTGCCTCCGCCGCAATGCAGCACAACGCCGAAACCGTGCTCGCGCAAGGCTTCAGCCTGCTGGAAAGCAAAGCGCCCCGCGGCTTCGCCCTGATGCACGAAATAGACATCGGGCGCGGCCTGCGTCGAATCGCCCTGGATTTCCGCCCACAAGAGCATCAAACGCTCCATGCCCATCGCGAAACCGCAGGCCGGCGTCGGCTTGCCGCCGAGTTGCTCGACCAAGCCATCGTAACGGCCGCCGGCACAAACGGTTGCCTGAGCGCCGAGCTTATCGGTCACCCATTCGAACACGGTGCGATTGTAATAGTCCAGTCCGCGCACAAGGCGCGGGTTGATTGTGTACGTCAAACAGGCTTCACGCAGCAAAAGCTGCACGCCCTCGAAATGCGCACGCGATTCCTCGCCGAGGAAGTCGAGCAGCTTCGGCGCGGCTTCGACGAGCGCCTGCATCGCCGGATTCTTCGTATCGAGAATGCGCAGCGGATTGGCATGCAGCCGCCGCTGTGCGTCCTCGTCAAGCTGATCGCGATGCGCCTCAAAGTATTCGATCAAGGCTTTGCGGTGCGCCGCGCGCTCGTCGGACGAGCCGAGCGAATTGATTTCGAGCGTGATGTCTTCATCCAGGCCGAGATCGCGCCACAGGCGCGCGCACATCACGATATGTTCAGCGTCGATGTCCGGCCCCGCGAATCCGAGCGCCTCCACGCCAACCTGGTGGAACTGGCGCTGGCGGCCTTTTTGCGGACGTTCGTGACGGAACATCGGGCCGTGGTAGTAAAGCCGCTGCGGACCCGCCGCGTTGATCAGATTGTGTTCGAGCACCGCACGCACGCAAGACGCCGTGCCTTCGGGCCGCAACACGAGCGCATCGCCGTTGAGCTTATCCTCGAAGGCGTACATTTCCTTCTCAACGATGTCGGTGTTCGCGCCGACCGCGCGCACGAAGAGCGGCGTGAATTCGACGATCGGCGTGCGAATCGGCCGATAGCCATAATCGCGCAGCCAACTGCGCACAAGCTCCTCGAACAGCTCCCAGCATTCAGCTTCGTCGGGCAGGATGTCGTGCATGCCGCGCACGCCCTGAATCAATTTTTGCGCCATAAATTCCGTTCTTCTTTACGCGGGCGATCTGTTTTGTCCGCCTACCTGTGAAACCAGTTCAGCCTTTTCGAGGGTATTTGCGCGCCACATAGTCGTCGATGATCGCAACGAACTCTTGCGCGATATGTGCGCCGCGCAGGGTAACGGTCTTTTGCCCATCGACGAAGACCGGCGCGGCCGGAATCTCTCCCGTACCGGGCAAGGAAATGCCAATATTGGCATGCTTGCTTTCACCCGGCCCGTTGACGACGCAGCCCATGACTGCGAGCGTCAGGTTCTCGACGCCGTCGTACTGCGTTTTCCACTGCGGCATTTTGTCCCGCACATAAGTCTGGACTGACTGCGCGAGTTCCTGGAAAAAAGTGCTCGTCGTCCGGCCGCAGCCTGGGCATGCCGTCACCATCGGCGTGAAGGCGCGCAGGCCCATGCTCTGCAAAATCTCCTGCGCGACGACGACCTCCTGGGTGCGCGCGCCGTTGGGCTCCGGCGTCAGCGAAACCCGGATCGTATCGCCGATGCCTTCCTGCAACAGCACCGCGAGCGCGGCCGTCGAGGCGACGATCCCCTTGCTGCCCATGCCGGCCTCGGTCAGCCCCAGATGCAGCGGGTAATCGCAGCGCGCGGCAAGCATCCGATAGACCGCGATCAGGTCCTGCACGCTCGAAACCTTCGCTGAGAGGATGATCTTGTCCCCCGCCAGCCCGAATTCCTCGGCCTTGGCGGCCGATTCGAGCGCGGAGGTCACCAGCGCTTCGCGCATCACCGCGCCCGCATCCAGGGGCTCGGCGCGCGCGTGGTTCTGATCCATGATCCGCGCGAGTACGCTTTGATCCAGGCTGCCCCAGTTGACGCCGATCCGCACAGGTTTGGCGTACTTGCAGGCCAGTTCGACAATCGCCGCGAACTGCGGATCGCGCTTCTGGCCCGCGCCGACGTTGCCCGGATTGATCCGGTATTTGTCGAGCACTTCCGCGCACGCCGGAAACTGCGTCAAGAGACGGTGCCCGTTGTAATGAAAATCGCCGACGAGCGGCACGTCCACGCCCATCTTGAGCAGTTGTTCGCGAATCCGCGGCACGGCCGCGGCCGATTCTTCGTTGTTGACCGTGATCCGCACCAGTTCCGAACCGGCGCGCGCGAGCTGCGCGATCTGAATCGCGGTCGCGATGTGGTCGGCCGTGTCGGTGTTCGTCATCGACTGGACCACGATCGGCGCCCCGCCTCCGACACACACATCGCCAATCCGAACCTGGCAGCTGACATGACGCGGCGCGGCGCGCGCGGAAACAGCGGAATCGAGTGACATCGGACCTACCTGAGAGAAAGACGCGCCACGTCGACTTTCGTATCTTTCGAAAGATCCACGGCAGCGCCATTGAACGTCACTGTTACATGCGAAGCATTGCCGACGACCAGCGCGAAAGGCGGATCGCCACGCACCTCCTGCTGTTCTCCCGCTTTATTCAAGCGCGAGAAAATCACGCGGCCGGATTTGTCGCGTACTTCAGCCCACGCATCCTGAGCGAATGCGAACACCAAGGTTCCCTCCCCCGCGGCAGGCGCCGCCGCGTCGGATGCAGCGGCAGCGGGCGCGGAAGCGGCGACCTGCGGCGCAACAGGCGATGACGCGGAAGCATCCGCTATGACGGCCACAGGATGTGAAGCCTCTGGCGCGGGCTCAGCCTGCGCCGTTACGACCGCGGTTTCCGCCGTGTGGGGAGGAAACACAGGTTCGGAACTCGCTGCGCCGGGCGCGGACGCCGCCGGAGCTGTTTGGACCAGCGGCGGCGTTTGACGCATCAACAAGGCAGGCAGGTTGAAATACCAGGCCAGCAGGCCAGCGAGCACAACCAGCACCGCCACTCCGAGCGCGGGCCAGGACGAATGCGTCTGATCGCCATACGGCTCCTCCGGCATGGTCCCGTGCGCATTCGGTTCGGGTGCGAGACGGAAGTCATCACCCTGCGAGGAGACATCAATCCGCTTGAGCAGCGGAGCGGGATCGAGTTCAAGAAAGCGCGCATAGTTGCGCACAAAACCGCGCACCCAAGCTTGCCCAGGTAATTTATCGAACGCTTCAGCTTCGATCGCTTCAAGCTGACGCGGGGTCAGCTTCAACATGCGGCCGGCCTCGGCAAGCGAAATCCCACGCGCTTCGCGCGCTTGCCGCAACGCCTCGCCCGAAGCGGCGCCGCCCGCCGGAGGCGGATTGAGATCGGACTCTATCGCTTGTTCGCTCACTCGAAACGTCCCGCAAGATAGTCTTGATACTGGCGCGAAGTACGGAACTTATTGCGCAACTGCGCGACATACGCGGCTTCCGCCTCACGATTGCCGAGTTTGCGCTCGACGCGCAAGCCAAGCCACACGCTTTCGGCCGTCGGCTCGTTGGCTTGGTTCAATTCGGTCACAAAATCCCGCGCACGCACGTAGTCGCCCTGCCGGTAAGCGATTTCGCCCAACTGATAAGCCGCCACCGTATTCGCCGGATCGAGCACCAGCGCGCGCGCGAACTGATCCGCGGCGGCTTTCTCGTCTTTCATGCGCAGATAACACAGACCCGCATTCGTCACCGGGCGCGCCGGCGTCGTATTGAATGGATTCTGAGCCGCCTTCTGTAGCAGCGCCAATCCTTCCTGTTCGCGTCCGTTCACGCACAGAAACCAGCCATACGTATTGTTGATATCGGGATCGCCCGGCGCGCGCGCGAGCGCCTCCTGAAAGGCTCTCTGGGCGGCCTCGTTTTCATTGAGGTACATGTGCACCTGCCCGAGGAGGTGATAGCCCGGCGCATAGCTCGGGTCGATCGCAATCGCGTAGTGCGCTTCCTCTATCGCGGTGCCCATCTTGGAAGCCTGTAAATAGGCCGTCCCAAGTTCGACATGCGAACTCGCGATGCGGCGCGCCTGAGTCGTCACGGGCTGATCCGCCGCCGGCCGTTCGGATACGTCGCTGCCCGCTGCGGACGTTGGCGCACCCGGCGTATTGCAGCCCGCCAACAAGACAGCCGCACAGAGCGGCCCCAAAAGAGTTCGAATCAAGATTTCGCCTCCATCAACGCTACGGTGCGCCGTTCGGTACGGCGTGTTTTGTCGACAACCTGGCCGGCAAGCTGGCCACAAGCGGCATCGACATCGTCGCCGCGGGTCTTACGGATCGTCGTCACGATGCCGGCGTCGATCAGAATTTTGCCGAAACGCCGGATACGTTCCGGGCGCGAGCGCTTGAAGCCGGAATCAGGGAACGGGTTGAACGGAATCAGGTTGAACTTACAAGGCACGTCGCGGGTAAGCGCGATCAGGGCCCTAGCATGCACGTCGAGGTCATTGACCCCATCGAGCATCACATATTCGAAAGTAATGAAATCGCGCGGCGCCTTTTCGAGATAGCGCCGACAGGCCGCCATCAATTCAGCGAGCGGATATTTTTTGTTGATCGGCACGAGTTCGTCGCGCAGCGCATCATTCGGCGCATGCAGCGACACGGCGAGCGCGACCGGACAGACCTCGCGCAAGCGGTCAATCGCCGGCACGATGCCCGAGGTGGAAACGGTGACGCGGCGGCGCGAAAGGCCGTAGGCGTTGTCGTCGAGCATCAGATTCAGTGCAGCGACAACATTGTCGAAATTCGCGAGCGGTTCGCCCATGCCCATCAGCACAACGTTGCTGATGATGCGCTCCCCGTTCGGCGTGGCGCCCAAAAGACGGTTGGCGAGCCAGAGCTGACCAATGATTTCGGCGGCGGAAAGATTGCGATTGAAGCCCTGCCGGCCGGTGGAGCAAAACGCGCAATCGAGCGCGCAGCCGGCCTGCGACGAAACGCAGAGCGTACCGCGCCCCGTTTCCGGGATGAAAACCGTCTCGATCGCATTGGCGCTGCCGACGTCGAGCAGCCACTTGCGCGTACCGTCCGCGGAAACGCTGTCGCGCACTGGCACCGGCGGCACGATGCAAGCCTTCTCGTGCAACTGGGCGCGCAAAGACTTTGCGACGTCGGTCATCGCCTCAAAATCCGTCTCCCCGAAACGATGAATCCAGCGCAACACCTGGCGCGCACGAAAGGCTTTTTCACCCTGCGCGGCGAACCAGTCAGTCAGACCCTGGGCATCGAAATCGAGGAGATTCTGCATTGCTTATCAGCGGCTATAGACGTTCATGCCGGGGAAGAAGAAAGCCACTTCCACGGCGGCCGTTTCGGGAGCATCCGAACCATGCACCGCATTGGCGTCGATGGAGTCGGCGAAGTCGGCGCGAATCGTGCCCGCGTCCGCTTTTTTCGGATCGGTCGCGCCCATCAGCTCACGGTTTTTCGCAATTGCGTTTTCGCCTTCGAGCACCTGGATCATGACGGGACCGGAGGTCATGAAGGACACCAGATCCTTGAAGAAGGGACGCTCTTTATGCACCGCGTAGAACTGGCCGGCTTCCTGCGCGGACAGATGCGCCATTTTCGCGGCGATGACTTTCAGGCCAGCGCCTTCAAAACGCTGATAGATCTTGCCGATCACATTCTTCGCGACGGCATCCGGTTTGATAATCGAGAGGGTACGTTCGATGGCCATGTTCCAACTCCAAATCAGTCTGGGTAAAAAATCTAACTTTTAATTATATCAGTTGTTTAGACCGCCCACTTCGAGGACTCTCCGCCACGCAAAAGAAACACAGCCGTGCGGCGTCCGCAGTATCGACCGGGCGATTCTAGCCCCGCGCCTCCCGCGCTGCGTTAGGATTTGGCAATTCCCCCTATCGAGCCGCATCAGGTGTTGTCGACACAGACCCTCAAACATCAATTCCGCGATTGGCGCGAGGATCTTCTCGGGCTGTACTACCAGAACGGCGCGGTCGTCTCGCTCGGGCTGTGCTGCGTGGTGCTGCTTGCCGCGCAACTGACCTCCAGCGTCGGCGCGGCGGCGGCCGGGCTTGGGGCAATGTGCACCAGCATCGCCGACACCCCCGCCGGCCCGACGCGCCACAAACCGGCCGAACTTATGCTTGCCCTTGTCGGCGGCACACTGATCTCGCTGCTCGTCGGCCTTGTATCCCCCTATCACTGGGCGACAGCCGCCTGCATTGGAGGACTGAGCTTCATCACGGCTCTGATGCATGGTTTCGGACGTAAAGCAATACCGATATCCCTCGGCTTCCTGCTGCCAATGGTTCTGACGCTCGGCACGCCGATCCCGGATGCCCATGCGGCTCTATGGCATGCGCTGATGTTCAGCTTCGGCGGATTCATCTACATCCTCTGGGCGCTCCCCGTCGCGCGCCTGCTCGAACTGCGCACGCGCAGGCTCGTACTCGCCGAAGCGCTGAAAAACTTCGCACTGTACCAACGCGCCCGGGTCAAACTGTTCGATGGAAACATTGATCTCGACAGCGGTCTGCGGCAAGTCATCCAGCATGAAGACGCTCTCACCGAAGCACTGCAAACCGCACGTGAACTGCTCTTTCGCCAAATCCGCGGGCCGCGCGAACTCCGCCTCGCCGCTGCGCTGGTCGTCCTGCTCGACACCTTCGAAACCATATTGTCGATTCACAACAATGTGCAGGCCTTACGCCAAACCCGGCTGACCACGCCTCGCGCGCACCTAATCGAACTTGCCGAACATCTCGCGGAGTCAGCCGACCGGCAGGCCGCGGCGCTGCGGCGCGGCCTCTTGGCGCCCGAAGAGGATTACCGCGCACAACTCGCGCAAACGCGCAATGCCATCGATGCGGCGCGGCACCTCTCCAGCGCATCGTCCGAAGAGCAAAATGCTTACAACAACCTCAACTCGGCGCACAACAAACTCAAACACGCGATACACCTGATGCTGCGCATGCGCGAAATGCTCAGCAGCGACGAAGCCGCCCGCAGCACGCTTAGCACAATCAACCTGCGCGCCTTCCTGCAATCCGCGCGCTACAGTTTCGGCGTGCTGCGCGCTCAGCTCTACACGCGCTCACCGATCCTGCGTTTTGCGCTGCGTTTCACGCTCGCCATGCTGTGCGGCCTGTTGCTCACCAAACTGCTGCCCTACGGCATGCACGGCAGTTGGATCCTCCTAACAATCGGCGTCACCATGCGCGCCAACTACGCCCTTTCAAGCCAGCGCCGTATCGACCGCGTCCTCGGTGATTTTTTCGGCTGCGTATTCGCGGCCGCGCTGCTGCGCCTCGCAGCAATAATCGCCCCGCTTATCGGCGTCATCTGCGTCGGACTCACGCGCGTGTATGGCCAACGCAACTACCAGATCAGCTCGACAGCGGGCTGCATCATGGGCTTGCTGCTGCTGCACTACCTCGCGCCAGGCAGCGGTTTGCTAATTTCACAACGGCTGCTCGACAGTGTGATTGGCGCGACGATTGCGGCGCTCTTTTCCTTCGTGCTGCCGCATTGGGAAGCGCACGACATCCCTCGTCTCGTCGCGGGGCTGATGCGCGCCACCCGCGCCTACACCGACCAGGCGTTGCGCTTCAATGACAACCCCACCCGCTATCGGCTCGCCCGCAAAGGCATGACAGATGCAATCTCGGTGCTCTCGGGCGCCTTGCGCCGCATGCTGATCGAACCGGAAAGCCACCGCCTCGATGTCGCCGCGCTGGAGCGCCTGCAAGCCTGCGCAAACCTGCTGGCTTCGCAATTCGCATCGGCACAGGTTCATCTGCGCAATTTGCACGGCACGCAATGGTACGCCTCGGGCGCGGCCGAAGTATTTCTGGCGCTCGCGCGCGCCCGCACGCTCGCGGCGCTCAACGGAGAAATTCAGTCCACCGTGGAAAAACCAAACGCCGAACACGCTTCAGCCAGCCTGCAAGCGCTGCAGCGCCTGCTGATTCAGATCGAGGAACAGGCGAGCTTTCTACCCAAGGCAGCGGCCGAGGCGGTTGCTTTGCCCATGCGCGCCTGAATACGTATTTACACAGAGCCGCGCAATGATCGCAAGTATGGTAAGGTAATACCTTAAGATACTCAAATGGAGCCCACTATGACTGCCGCCGTCATTCGCCCCGTGGCGATCAAGATCGACGAGGACACCAAGGCTCGCGTGAAGCGTCTGGCTGAGGCGCGCCAGCGCACGCCGCACTGGCTGATGCGTGAAGCGATCATCCAATACGTCGAGCGCGAGGAAAAGCGCGAGGCGTTCCGCCAGCACACGTTCAAGGCGTGGGAAGAGTATCGCACCACCGGACTACACGCGACGGCCGAAGAGGTGGATGCGTGGCTTGCCCAACTCGAACAGGGCAAGGACATCGAGCCGCCTGAATGCCACGTCTGATCTGGTCACGACAGGCGCTGCTTGATGTGCAGCGCCTGTATCGCTTCCTGGTGTCCAAGAACCTCGACGCTGCCAAGCGGGCGGTGAAGGCCGTTCGCCAAGGGGTGAAGGTGCTGGGCCAACGGCCTGGGATTGGCCGCCCTATCGAGGACACGCCCGACGAGTTCCGCGAGTGGATCATTGACTTCGGCGACAGCGGCTACGTCGCCCGCTACCGCATCGACCCAGATGCCGTCACGATCCTTGCAGTGCAGCACAAAAAGGAAGTGGGCTCCTGATGGACGCTCGTTGCGGCCGCTGTGCGGCAACTCACCACCTCTCTCGCATAGCTCCTGAACAAGCTCTCAGCGCGGCCGGCTTTCCCAAATTTTCTGCAAGCGCTTCACGCTGACCGGCATCGGCGTTTTCAGCTCCTGCGCAAACAAGCCGACACGCAATTCTTCGAGCAGCCAGCGGAACTCTTCGAGTTGCGGGTCGATGACGCCGGCCTTGGCTTTCGCGAGCGATTCCCGCTCGAAAGGCTGTGCAAGCAACTTCCATTCGGCCATCAACTGCGCATCACGCGCCGGGTTGTTGCGCAGCTTGTCGATCCGCACGCCCGCGGCTTTCAGGTAGCGCGCAAAGTGCGCGAGCCGCTCGAACGGATAGGCGAGGAGAAAATTCTTCGGCATCAGCCTGGCGATCTGCTGCTGCAGATCGGCCAGCGCATCGGGCGAATTTTTGAGCGTGGCGAAGCGTTTCGTCAGCGACACCTGCTCCGCGACCAGCGCCGCCGCGAGCCGCATCAGCTCCTGCGCAACCAGCGAGATCCGCGTTTTCGCATCCTGCGCACGCCGGGCGAAAGCCTCGGCGTTCCCAGGCAGCGGGTCCATCAGGCATGTGCGCTCCAAGGTCGCGGCGACAAGCTGCGTCTTAAGCTCGGCCTCGCCGCCGAAGGGCATGAATTGCAGGGCAAGCTCGCGCAAACCGGGCAATTTTTCGACGGCCTTGACTTGATCCTTGAGCGCCAAGGCGAAAAGCCGCGCGAGTCCTTTGCGATGCACGCGCGCCGCCTCCTCTTCGGTATCGAGCGCCGTCAAACTCACCGAGTCGCCATCATCCTGCAAGGCGGGAAAACCGATCACGCTGCGGCCGGCAACTTTGACCTCAAGCAGCTCGGGCAATTCGCCAAAAGTCCACGCGGTTAAACCGCTCAAGACCTGCGCGGGCGCTGCGGGCTTTTCCACGGCTACAGGCTGTTCGCGCTCCGCCGCGCGGCTCGTTTCGGGCTGCGGCGTTCCGGCATTCTGCGCCTTGGGCGCAAGTTTCAATCCGGCAAGCTGCGCGCCGAGCGAGCCCGGCGTCTGCGCCGCCTTGAAGGCCGCCTGCACCTGATCGCGCAAGCGCGCGCGCAGCTCCGGCAGATTGCGCGACATGCCGAGCACGCGGCCATGCTCATCAATCACGCGGAAATTCATGAAGCAATGCGGATTCAGATTTTCGAGCCGGAAGCTTTCCTGCGGCAACTTGAGCGAAACCTTGTCCTCGACAAACTTCTGCAGCGCGCGCACCAGGCCATCCTCGCGCGAGAACTCACCCGCATCGGCCGCCGCGATGAAGTCCTTCGCGCTCTGCCCGATCGGCTGCAAGCGGTGCCGATGTTTCTGCGGCACGGTCTTCAACAGCGCCGCGACCTTCTCTTCGAGCAAGCCCGGCACCAGCCATTCGCAACGCGCGAGCGGGATCTGGTTCAGCATCGCTAGCGGCACGCTGAGCGTTACGCCGTCTTCGGGGTCGTTCGGTTCGTGCAGATAAGCGAACTTGAGCTTTTGACCCAGCACCTCGAAACCCGCCGGGAATTTATCGCTGGACGCGCCTGCGGCCTCATGCCGCATCAACTGCTCGCGCACCAGATGCAAACACTTCCCGTTGCGCTTTTCTGCCGCTTTGCGCCAAGCCTCGAAGCCGCGCAGATCGACGACATCTTCGGGAATCTGCGCGTCATAAAAAGCATAGATCAACTGCTCGTCGACAAGCACGTCGGGCCGGCGCGTTTTATGTTCGAGCCGTTCGATCTCCGCCATCAAACGCCGGTTGTGCGTGAGGAAACCCATCTGCCGCAGGGCCGCCTCATCGATTTCGCCCTGCACCAAACCTTCGCGGATCAACAACTCGCGGCACAGCTTGGGATCGTGCTCGGCATACCCAACCGCGCGCCGCGGATACAGCGTGACGCCATGCAGCACGCCGCGCTCCCAGGCGCGCACTGCGCCGAAGCGCTTTTCCCAATGCGGCTCATAAACGCTGCGCCGAACCAGATGCGCGCCGACCTCTTCGACCCACTCGGGCTCGATCCTGGCAATGCAGCGCGCATAAAGCCGCGAGGTGTCGATGAGTTCCGCGGCCATCAGCCACTTGCCCGCATTTTTCTTCAGATACGAGCCCGGATGCGGCCAGAACTTGATCCCGCGCGCGCCAAGGTAGGAGCCGGCCGCCGGCCCCGCCGCATCCTCGACCTTGCAGCCGATATGCCCGAGCAAACCCGCCAACAGCGCTTTATGGATCGCCTCATACGCGGCGGGCAGTTCGCTTTCCTTCCAGCCATGCTCAGCGCACAGCGTATGCAACTGGGCGTGAATATCGCGCCACTCGCGCATCCGCAGCCAATTGAGGAAATGCTGTTTGCACCAGGCTTTCTGCTTCGATGAGGACTCGTGTTTCCAGATCTGGTCGAACACGCGCCACAGGTTCCAGTACCAAAGGAATTCGCTCTTCGGCTCGTCCTTCGCGTGCTCGGGCGCGGCGCGGAACTTCGCATGCGCCTGATCCGCAGCGCCGCTCTGCTCCTGCGGCCGCTCGCGCGGGTCCTGCACCGAAAGCGCGGCGGCGATGACGAGCACTTCGCACAGCGCGCCGCGATCGCGCGCGGCGAGAATCATGCGGCCGATCTTCGGGTCCAGCGGCAGCTTCGCGAGTTCGCGCCCAACAGCGGTCAGTTCGTTCGTGTCATCCGTCGCACCCAATTCGTTGAGGAGCTGATAGCCATCCGCGATCATGCGCGGCAGCGGCGGTTCGAGGAACGGAAATTCTTCGACCGCGCTCAGGCGCAGGGACTTCATGCGCAAAATCACGCCTGCGAGCGAGGAGCGCAGAATTTCGGGGTCGGTATGCGCCGGCCTGCGGGCGAAGTCCTCTTCGGCGTAAAGCCGGATGCAAATGCCGTTCTGCACGCGGCCGCAGCGGCCCGCGCGCTGCTTCGCCGCCGACTGCGCGATCTTTTCGATCTGCAACAGCTCGACCTTGTTGCGATGCGAATAACGGTTGACGCGCGCCAGCCCGGTGTCGACGACATAGCGGATGCCCGGCACCGTCAGCGAGGTTTCGGCCACGTTCGTCGACAACACCACGCGGCGGCCGTTCGAGCGCGAAAACACGCGCGTCTGCTCCGCCGCGGTCTGGCGCGCGAACAAAGGCAGAATCTCAGCGCCCGGCGGATGGTTCTTGCGCAGCGCCTCGGCGGCCTCGCGAATCTCGCGCTCGCCGGGAAGGAACACGAGCACATCGCCCGGCCCTTCGCGCTGCAGCTCCGCCACGGCGTCGCAAATCGCCTCGTATAAATCACGGTTCGGATTCGCATTGCGGCCTTTCGGCTCCGCGACGCGCACGCCCGCGCGGACGAGCGGCTTCTCGCTTTCGCTCTCATCCTCGATCGGCCTGTAGCGCAACTCGATCGGATACAGCCGCCCCGACACTTCGATGACCGGCGCGGGTTTGCCGTCGGCGGCAAAGTGATTCGCAAAACGTTCGGCATCAAGCGTCGCCGAAGTCACGATGACTTTCAGATCCGGCCGCTGCGGCAAAAGCTGTTTCAAATAGCCGAGCAGGAAATCGATATTGAGGCTGCGCTCGTGCGCCTCGTCGATAATCAACGTGTCATACGCCGCGAGCAGCGGATCGCCCTGCGTTTCCGCCAGCAGGATGCCGTCGGTCATCAGCTTGATGTAGCTCTCGCGCTGCGTGTGATCGGTAAAGCGCACTTTGTAGCCGACCAGCGTGCCGAGTTCGCTGTGCAGTTCTTCCGCGATGCGGTCCGCCGTCGCCCGCGCGGCAAGACGCCGCGGCTGCGTATGCCCGATCAAACCCGCTTCGCCGCGGCCGAGTTCGAGACAGATCTTCGGTAACTGCGTCGTCTTGCCCGAGCCGGTTTCACCGCAAACGATGACGACCTGATGCGCGCGGATCGCCTCGGCAATCTCCGCCCGCCGCCCGCTGACCGGAAGCGCTTCGGGGAAATCCGGTTTGGGCAAGTTCGCGCGCCGCGCCGCGCGCGCCGCAATCGAAGCCTCGAATTTCGCGCGCAAGGTTTCGGGCAAATCTGCAAGCGCGGCTGCTCGCCGCGGCAGTTCGCGTAATGCGCGGCGCAAACGCGGGCGGTCGGAGGAAAGAACAAGGTCGATTAATTGGGGCTGGGACATTAAAAACCGAGGGGAGTCAAAGTGCACAATTTTGTGATTTTACCGCCGTGGATGTCGCCACTCGCGCTTGTGCCTGCATATGGCGAATGGCCGAAAGCCGTTCGCCTTTGCTACGACAAAACAATTTTTTACGCTTTTGTCCGTGTGCACAATATTCCACATGCATGGACATGAAGGGTGTTGTACAGTCGCTCATTGCATGCTTTCAGCATTTTCCCGTGCAGCCCATGGCCAAGACTGGCAGGGTAAGCCACTGTTCGACTCACAGGCGTCACGATGTCCTCTTCCCCAACCCCTGCCGCATTCAACAGGCATCTTGACTATCTCGACGGGTGGCGGGGACTTGCAATCGTATTCCTATTGATCGGCCACTTTTTCCATCCACCCGGCATTAATTTCGGCTCGGTAGGCGTCAGCTTCTTCTTCGTGCTGTCCGGTTACCTCATGGGACAGTTGCTGTTTGTCAAAAACACAAAAATTCCCGTTTTCTACCGGCGTCGAATTTCAAGAATTATTCCAGCTCATCTGTGTTTCATCCTCTGCATTTGTATTTACTTTCTTATTTCCGCTCAGCAGATCAACTGGAATGAAACCGTCGCTGCGCTATTTTTTTTCAACAACTATGCAACCGGCGAGCTGGAACGCAACGTAATGCCATTCGGCCATATTTGGTCGCTTTCGGTTGAAGAGCACAGCTATATTTTGTTGTCACTTGTAGCGATTGTCGTGCGGACGAGCCGGATTCCCGCAAAACGGCTCGTCGCTGCTTTCACGTTTTTCTTCTCGGCAATGGGTTTTTGGTACTGGACACAGTACAACGGCAGAGAGCTTGATTTCGGCCACTGGTTGAGAACGGAAGTTTCCGCTTATGGCATATTCATTTCGGTTCTATTAATGCTGGCATTCTTGACCCGGAAAATTCCCGTGCAGTCCGCCTTGATATATCCGGTGCTCATAGGTGCGGGCATCATGTCGCATTGGTGGTCAATTCCGAAACCCATTCAAACGACGCTTGGAGTTGGCCTGTTCGCGTTCGCGCTTAATCTCCTGGCGGCGGCGCCCCAGTCAATCAAGAATCTACTCTCAATCAAGCCTTTACGGATGATGGGGCAGTGGTCGTTTTCAATCTATCTTTGGCAGCAGCCGTTTTATCTCGCCGCAAGCAAAGGCCTTTTACCGATACCAATAGCACTTTTCCTGGCAATGGCTTGCGCCCTTGCGTCTTTTCACTTGGTCGAACAACCTGTCCGGAACTATTTAAACAAAGTCTGGGGGCGCGACCGCTCCATAAAATTACAATCACGTAGTCCGGCAACGGGATAATAGTCTTCGCTCTGTTTTCCGCCTTTCAAATGCACCAGGGCATGAGCCGGATCGGCGGTAATATTCGAACAGATCCGCTGTGGCAGTGCGACGCTTCAGTAAAACACCAGAAAGTCCATTGGCACTTCAATTTCAAACGGAACGAATACGTACCATCTTCAATCTCGGCCGCAGAAAAGGGATACCCCAGTTTCTGAGCGTGGATTCCCAGCGGTCGGCCATGCCATCGATCATGACGACGAAATGGCGCTCGTCGGTCCACTCGATACTTTTGAGCCAGCAACTACAGTAAGGCGCGCCGATGCGCCGTTCGCTCAATATGCGCGTGAGGCTTGAGTCGATAAGGGTGAAGGAAACCGCTTCTTCAAAGGGACAGTCATAGTCGGTCACGATCAGATACCCGGCGATCGTCTCGAATTGATGCAGGAGCTGATAGCCGGATACTTTTAACGAGCTTGCCCGAGAGTCAAAATATAAGGGCGTCCGCAGCGGCCAGCTTGCATAGTCGCCCGAATGCGCCGCGAGAGAAAAGCGCTCGATCGCCTTCATTCAACTCAAGCGACGCAAAGCGGCAATTTGGAATCAGGCTTTCCGGCCAATGCGCAAGGTCAGCGCCCAACTAACTTCACGGACACTTTGCGGATGTCCCCAAAGCGACGTCAGCTCACGCGCGACAGCCTGCGTCGGATCGTCGCCATGCATTGCGATATAGCGCCCCGTCGCCGACCAGCTCTGTAGATAGCCGAGCAATTGCGCGAGCGTCCAGCCGACACTCAAGGTATAGGGCGGCGCGGGAATTTCGGTGAACGGAAAGTCGAGTTCAGTGTATTGCGTATCGACATGCCGCCGTTCGGGTGTCCAATAGGCTCCCAGGGTCTGGGTACGAAACTCTTGCACGACGGCGTCGACTTCCGTGCCTTCGACTTCGACATTGCTATAGGTCCATGCCGCGATCACGCCCTTGGGCGCCAGCACCCGGCGCGCTTCGGCATAAAAAGCATCGAGCGGGAACCAGTGCAAGGACTGCGCGCAGGTGATCAAATCGACGCTGTCGTCCGCCAAGCCGCTCGCTGCGACCGACCCGACGCGCCATTCGATTTTGGGATGCGCCGGCGCGGCGGCGATCAGGCACTCGCTCATATCGCTTCCGACCACATGCTCGAAATACTCGGCTAGATCAAACGCCGCCTGCCCGCTACCGCAGCCGGCATCCCACGCCAGCTTACGCTGCGGCACATAGGCGAGCAGATAGTCGTAAAGCGAACGCGGATAGCGCGGCCGGAACAGCGCATAGTCGCGCGCCAGTGGGGAGAAAAGATCGTCTGAGTCGGGCACAAGCAAGGGATGAGCCATAGGATTTCTCGCTATTTCCATGTGTGCATTGTCGCGTAGCACAAAACTCCTGGCCTGACCGCAATCAAATCGGGACATGCGATCGAAACCAAGCGGATTTTCATCGGAACCTAGTTTGGCATTATGAATCGACTGCTTGGCAAAGAAACAACAGCTTGAATAGAATCGTAGAACCTGTTCAGAATCTGTCGCGAGAGGCGGTCAGCGGGGCGAAGAGCAGCGCAGGAACCGGAGTTTATGAGTGATAAATGAGGATTCCGAGCAGCGCATGAGCCCCGATCACAGCCTCGC
>Ga0123357_10000071_pt1 | contig 83758 bp, 51 predicted proteins | sample TergutEmb28metaG_FD_89873 | JGI IMG/M metagenome (GOLD analysis project Ga0123357, IMG submission 89873) | Embiratermes neotenicus P4 segment gut microbial communities from Petit-Saut dam, French Guiana - Emb289 P4 | ecosystem: Host-associated > Arthropoda: Insects > Digestive system > Gut ...
ACCGTCAACGTCGACTTCGCGGCGCTGACCGCGCCCGTGACGAACGTCAACGTGCCGCCGGGCACCCCAGGCGTCAGGCCGCCGATCTTCCCGGCCACCTGGTACTTGCCCGCCGTCGTCGTCCTAAACGAGAGAACCGTCTCGCCGTTGGCGCCCGTGTTGCCCGAGGCCGTGGCGGGGCTCAACAGGCCCGCCAACGTGCCGCCGGTCGTGTCGTTTAAGACCACCGGCGCGTTGTTGACCGGGTTGCCCATCGTGTCGTAGCCATAGGCAGTGACTTGGTCGGTCGCGTTGCCGTCGGCCACCTGCTGATCCTTCGTGACGACGAAACCGGTCACGCCGCCGTTGTCCAGGCCGGGGTCTTGCGGCGTGCAATGATCCACGCACACCCCACCGGCTGTGAACGACACCGACGGCTGCTGGGTGATCGTTATCCCCATCGCGACCGCCTTGACCTTGAACGTCCCCACCAAATCCGAGGTCGCCTGGTAGGTGTACACACCACCGCCGAGATCCTGGAAACTCTTCGGATCCACGACGAACGTCGGCGTCACCGTCCCACTCGGCGTGCCGGAGCCCGCCTGGTACGCGCCCGTCACCGTGATCTCGCCCGCAGCCAGGCCGTCGATGGCGTTGTTGTTGTCATCCTTGACGGTGACCGTCACCGTCACGTTGACGCCGGCTGTCTGGGAGGTCGGGCTGACCGCCACCGACGAGTTCGTCGCCGACGGGACGCCGACGCCGAAGACCACCGGAATCTGGTACGTGGAGCCGCCGACGCTGGTGGGGATGTTGCCCCCGCCGACGCTGGCCGACACGTTGACCGTCTCCGCCTTGAGGTCGGTGACGTCGGTGACGCACTGGCCGTGGGTGTCCGTGCCCGCCGAGCAAGCCGGGAGCGAGGAACCGGTGGTCGCGGCCAGCGTGGCCGAGCCCGTCGTGTTCAGCGTCGGCTTGGCGCCAGACACCGGGTTGCCGTGGGCGTCGTTGATGGTCAGCGTCGCCGTCACCGCGCCGCCGACGGTCTGCTGCGTCGGGTCGACGGCGAACATCGACTGCGCCGCGTCGGCAGGACCGGCGACGAACGTCAGCGTGCCGGACTGCGGCGTGGTGCCGTCGGACTGGACCAACGTCGAGCCGGCGTGGGCCGCCGTCAGGGTCGAGGTGGCCGCCTTAGTCGACGTGAACGTCTCCGAATACTGGTTCGCGTTGCTGCCCGTGCCCTGCGTGACCGAGCCGGAGCCCGTCACGTCGGATGACGACGGGGTGAACGAGAAGTCGCCGGGCGTCAGGGTGGTCAACGGGTCGCCGTTGGAATCCTTGGCGGTCACCGTCGCGGTGTAGCAGTCGGAGCCGTCGGCCACGACCTGGGTCGCGCTGGCGTTGGTCGCACACGGCGTCACCGTCAACGTGGACACGGTCGTGCTGAACGCGCCCGGCGTGAACTCCACCGACACCGGGGAGGCATGGATTTCCTGCCCCGCGTTGATGGATGCGTGCACCGGGACAGTCTCAGCCGTGTTGTCCGTCACCGCCGCCGACAGGTCGCCGTCGGCGTTGGTGACCGGGGTGCCGGTGGTGTTCGTCGTCGGCGGGGTGTTGCCGGGCGTCACCGTCGCGCTGCCGCTGGTCGTGAAGTCGACCGGGGCGTCCTTGACGGGGTTGCAGTTCGCGTCGGTGATGTGCGCCTTCACGCTGGCCGTGCTGCCCACGCCCACGCTTTGGGTAGCCGGGGTCAAGGTGGTGCCCGTCAGGTTCGGGTCCTTACAGGTCGGCGGGTTCGGGTCCGGCTGGCCGGCGACGAAGGTCATCGGCTGCGGCTGCGGGGCCGGGCCCGTCAACGTCGTGCCGGTGACGCTCGCCGTGGCGTAGTACGTCGTCGCCTCGGTGGCGGTGAACGTCACCGTGTAATAGCCGGGCTTGCCGGATACCGGGGCAGCCGCCGTCACGGTGAAGCCGTCGTAGGCCGGCACCGCCGTCTGGCCGCCCGCGTCCAGCGACGACGTGATGACGATGTCGCTGGCGCTCAGGTCGCCGACGGGGTTGTCGGTGTCGTCGGCGGCAAAGATCGTGCCGGTGTAGCAGTCCTTGCCGTCGGCCACCACCTGGGTGCTGGACGCGTTGCCCGTACACGGCGTCACCGTGAACGTCGAATACTTATCCGACACCTTCGTGTGCGTGAACGTCACCGACCCGGTCAGGGTCGCGTTCGTCGGCGAGCCGACAGCAGCGGTGACCGTCACCTGCTCGGCGGTCGCGTCACCGAACGTGACCTGCGCGACGCCGCCGACGGTGGTCGCGGAGACCGGCCCGGAGGCGCCGCCGAAATTCGCCTTGCCCGAGGGCGAGGACAACGAGAACGTCACCGTGGTGCCGTCCTTGACGGGGGTGCCGCTGACGTCGAGCGCCGTCACCGTGGCGGTCACATTGTCCGTCGTGCCCACCGCGATCGACCCGGGGGTGCCCTTGACCGCCGGCGTCGTCGCCGTGCCGAGGGTGCCCTGCGGATCGTCGGTGCTCAACGCCAGCAGCGACTTGGATTCGTCGGCGGTGCCAGGGGCGAACACCATCTGGTACACCGACTGCGGCTTGAGGATATACACGCCCGCCGCCGACGCCGCCACCGGGTAGGTGCCCGGCGTGTTCGACGTGAACGTGGCCGTGTACACGTTGCCGTTCGGGGTGCCCGGCGTCACCGTCACGTCGGACGACAGGGCCATGCCAGCCAGGTCAGCCGTGTACGACGGCGTCAGACCGGTCAGCTTGACGCCGCCGGAATCGACCAGCGTCAACGTGCCCTCGTAGCAGTCCGAGCCGTTGGCGACGACCAGCGACGCGCTCACGTTCGGCGGCGTCGCGCAAGGCTTCACCACCCAGCTCGACAGGTCCGCGTCGGGCGGGTTGGAGCCAGAGAACTCGACGGTCTGCGGGGACGCCTTCGACGCGTCCCCCGCCCCGCCGAGGTCGGTGGGCGTGCCCGACTGGTCGATCCTGGCGTGCACGTCGACGGTTTCGGGCTCGGTGTCGGTGAACGTGACGCTCGCCACGCCGTTGCCGTTCGTGCTCACCACCACGCCGGTCACCGGGCTGCCGTCGGAGGTCTGGGCGACGGTCGTCGTCCCCGAGGTCTGGCCGGTGGGATACACGTCGAACGTGACGGGCGTCCCGGCGGGAACCGGGTTGCCGTTGGCGTCGTTGATCGTCGCCGTCGCGGTGACGTTGCCGCTGTGGATCGCAGCCGTGTGCGTGTTGAGCGTCAACGTGGAGGCCGCCGCGTCCGGGGCGCCGGGCGTGAAGCCCACGCTGGCGGTGTAGGAGTACGGGGTCTGCAGCGCGCCGTCCTTGTCGGCGGTGACGGTGGCCGTCGCCGTGACGGTCTCCGCCTTGGTGTCGGTCAGCGTCGTCGTGACGGTGCCGGAGCCGTCGGTCGTGCCCGTCGTGGACGAGAAACGATACGGCGTCGGCGGCGTGGTGCCGCTGGCCGAGCCGGAGCCGGTGAAGTCGACCACCGCGCCGTCGATCGGGTTGCAGTACTCGTCGGTGACGGTCGCCGTCAACGTCGAGCCGGTGCTGCCCGTGCCCCCGGAGGTCGCCGAGGCCGGATCGGCCACCAGGCCGGGCGTCAGCGGGTTCACCGCGCCAGCAGGCGGGGTGCATGGGCCGGGGTGCGGCCCGTCGGAGACGACGGTGATCGTCTCCGGGGAGTTGGCCACATCGGTGGGCGTCGGGTCGGTCGCGCTCGCCGGGATCTGGGCGGCCACCGAATAGGTGCCGTCCTTTTGCGCCATGAACGTCACCGTACAGACGCCGCTGGCGTTGGTCGTGCAGGTGCCGCTCAGGGCGCCCTTCGTCAGGGTCGTGACGGCGCCGCTGTCATCGGTCAGCGTCGCGCCGGTCCCCGCCAACGTCGTGGTGTCCCCGGACCCGCTGACGGTGAACGCCACCACTTGGTCCGCGATCAGGTCGGTTTCGGCGTCCTTGATGGTGACCTTGGCCGTCACGGTCGTCCCGGCGGTCACGGTCAACGACGTGGGCGTGGTCGCGCCATCGGGCGGGACCAGGGCGTTGCCGTGGGCCGGGTCTTCCAGTTGCAAGGTCGACGTGGCCGGGTCGGGCTGCGTGGCGGTGAACGTCGCCGTGCCGGTGCCCATCGAGGCCTTCGTGTTCGCCGGGGAGCCGGGAGGCGTCGGTTTCGTGTTGTCGAAGGTGCCCGTGACGGTCACGGTGTCGGCCAGTCCGTCGCCCAGGGTGGCCGTCACCATGCCGTCGTCGCCGGTCGTGCCGGTCAACGTGTGGGTCGTGGCGTCATAGGAGTCGCCGGTCCCGTCGGCGGGGGTGACGGTGATCGGGTTCTTGTTGCCCGAGAACACCAGCGCCACCGGGGCGCCCGTGACCGGGTTGCCCAGGTCGTCGGTCACCAGGCCGGTCACGGTCAACGTGCCGCCGGCGCCCGTGCTGCCCGCGTTCACCGGGTTGCCGGAGCCGTCCAGCAACGGGTCGGTGGCACTCGAGGTCACATAGACGCCCGTGCAAGGCTTGCCGTCCGACGGCGAACAGGGCGCCGGGACGGGCGGCTTGTGCGTGAAGATGACGGTCTGCGGGGAGCCCTGCGTGGCGGGGTTCGCGCCCCCGCCCAGCGGCGTCTTCATCGAGCCCACCTGCACGGTGGCCGACACCTCGCCGGTATACGTGCCGATGGTCGACGACGACACCAGCACATTGCAGTTGCCGTTCTTGTCGGTGACGCACGTGGTGGTCGCCGCCAGGTTGCCGGCGTCGTCGGTGATCGGGTTGCCGGAGGAATCCACGAACCACGTCGTCGGCGACGACGCCAGGCCCAGCGTCACCGTGCTACCGGGCAGAACCGTCCCGGTCGAATCGGAGACCACATGGACGTTGGCCTGCAAATCCGTGCCGACTTCGGCGGTGTTCACCAACGGCGTGGTGGTGCCGGGCGCGCTGATCGTCAGCGTCGAGTCCTTGGCGTCGGGGACGGCGGTGATGCCGAAGTTGGCCGTCGCGACCTCATCGGGGCCCACCATCGTCACCGTCGCGTACATCGGCATGGTGGCCGGGTCCATCGCCGCAGTGCCGGTGATCGTCGTCGGCAGCGCTGGGTCGGTGGCCGGGAAGTCCAACGCGCCGTAACACGCGCTGGAGGTGGCCGAGGTCACGTCGCCGTGCGGGTTCGTGCATTTGACGACCGACGGGTTCTGCGTGCTGGCGATGTTGTTGTTGCCGAAGTCGCCGATCGAGCCGGAGGTCTGCCAGGCGGCAGGGCTGGTGGCCGTCGTGTCCGCGACGCTCGCGGCGTTCTCGGTGGGCTTCACCAGCCGCATGATGTAGTTGCCCTTGCCGCCGACCAGGAAGCTGTAGTCGCCGCTGGCGTCGGTTTCGCGCACGCCCTCGTAGACGTACTTGCCGTTGACCTCCATGTAGCCGGCCACCTTCTGCGCGGGAACGCCGGTGCCGGTGGTCGTGTCATAGACGCGGCCCTGGATGGTGTAGGCCGTTTGGCCCGAGGCCATGTCCTGCACGTAGGTCGGCGGGTTGATGGTGCCGGAGTAGCCGCCCGCCGGAACGGTGTCCACGTAGCCGCTCATCGGGTTGATCTGGTACAGGTACGGCGTGAAGCCCGACGACACCGCGTACAGCGTGCCGTTGAAGAAGGCCATGCCGTACGTCTCGTACATGCCAGAGTCCAGGTACCCCTGCACGCCGGCTGCGGCGTTCGGGGCGGCCAGGATCGGGGCGACCAGGTTGTACGTCCACGTCCCGCCGTTGACCGCCGACGGAAGCACGCGCACCAGCCAGTTGGTGAAAGAGCCGGCGCCGATGCCATAGGACGGCACGGCCAGGTTCGAGCTGACGATGATGTAGGCGTGGCCCAATCCGTCCAACGCCATGTCCGAGGCGACGTGGCCTTGTTCGGCGCCACAGGACGCGATGCCGGCTGAACCGGGGCCGAAAATGTCGTCGGCGGGCGTCTGCGCCTTGATCTGGCCCGAATAGTTGTACTGGCCGGTGTCGGGGTCGAACACCATCATCCGGAAGTCGCCGTCGATGTTGGTGCACTCCGCGCCGCTGAAGAAGATCTTGCCGGTGCTTTGGATCACCTCGCCGCCCGACCAGCTCGCCGCGCCGGGGATGATCGACGGCTCGAAGTAGGCCGGCGTGGGCACCGCCGTGATATACGGGATCTTGTCACCCTTGCCGTAACGCAGCACCGGGGTGACGGTGGCCGCGCCGCCAGTGGTCACGGCCGGTTTGCCGAAGTCGGCCGCGCCCGTGCCGCCCAGCATGGTCGCCAGGTAATCCACCTCGGTGGGCGTCGGGTCGCCGTAGTTGGCCCAGTTCCAGAAGTACGCATACGGCGTCGCCGTCGCCCCGCCCGGACGGTTGCCGGCGTCGATGGCGACGGTCGACATGAGGTTGCCGTTGCCCTCCTGCGTCGAGACGTTGGTCGACAGGTTGCCCCGGGCGATCATCGTGATCTGGGGGCTCGTCGGGGCGGCGCCGCCCGTGGAGAAGTAGCCGACCCACCCGGCGGGCGTCCCGCCGCTGCTGGCGTTGTTGGCCGACGCGTACAGCGTGCCGTCGTCGATCGGCGTCATCGGCGCGTCCAACTGCTGCGGCAGCGTCGGCAACTGCGTCGACTTCGCCGGGTCCTGCGCCCACCCGGTCAGCCCCATCGCCCCGGTGATGGTCGCGGCCTGCACGGGTGTGACGCTCAACGCGCCCGCTCCCACGGCCAACCCCGACACCATCAACGCGAACGCGCCGATGGCCGCCACAGGACGCGCGACGCGCCGGCTCAGCCTGGCATCGCCCAGCCGGCGAGACCCGCCCCGGTTTCCCCTGGGCGCCGTGGCGCCCGTCCGCCACCCTTCGTGACGGGCGCCACGGCGCTCGGAGTCGTTGTCACCCCCCAACCAGCGGTTGGCCATCGCGGACAGCCAAGAACGGGCTCCCGACGTGGGCATACGACGCGACGATTCGTACAAACCGGACACTGTGGCACCTCTCCAAGTGAAGACATTGGCAGTGAAATTCACACTATTCCGAGCGTTTTCGCGCCACAACGCGAAGAGGGGATGCTAAGTACGTACACAATTGGTTCTTCGCACCGTAGCTCGGTAAATCAGTGTATCTAATCTCATCTACCAGTACGCCTACACCATACTCCCGGACTCAACCCCCACAACCTACGTACCAATGATACTCATATTACGTGGGTCCGATCCGTCCAAAATCCACCCCACTGACTTGACATCACTCGCAGCAATCGGGATACTGCCAAATTTCATCTCCCGAACGACTCCCCCGCGCCAACGCCGAGGACTGCCCAATCCGCCGAGGACTGCCCCAAACTCCCCGTTCCTCCCCACCGAGGACTGGCGTTCAGCAGCAGCCCTCAGCACAATGGGCAGCCCTCGGCGTTTGGGGACAGCAAACAGGGGCCCGGTTGCCCGGACCCCTGTGAGTGTGGTGTGTGGTGGGTGCTAGCTGCTGGTCAGCTTGTCGCGCAGGGCCTGCAGGGCCTCGTCGGAGGCCAGCGAGCCCTCGTGGACCTCTTCCTCGGCACCAGCCGAATACGTCGCCTGGTTCGCCTCGGCCACGACGGCCTCGACGTTGGCCGCCTCGGCCTCCTTGACCTGGCGCTTGTGCGCCTCCCAACGGGCCTGCGCCTCGGCGTACTGCTGCTCCCACGCCGCCTGCTGGTCCTCGTAGCCGGGCTTCCATTCCTGGGTGTCCGGGTCGAAACCGTCGGGGTAGATGTAGTTGCCGGAGTCGTCGTAGGACGCCGTCATGCCGTACAGGGCCGGGTCGAAATCGTCGGCGGACACGTCCACGCCCTCGTTGGCCTGCTTGAGGCTCAGCGAGATGCGACGGCGGTCGAGGTCGATGTCGATGATCTTGACCATCACGTCGTCGCCAACGCTGACGACCTGCTCGGGGATCTCCACGTGGCGCTCGGCCAACTCGGAGACGTGGACCAGGCCCTCGATGCCCTCCTCGACGCGGACGAACGCGCCGAACGGCACCAGCTTGGTGACCTTTCCGGGCGCGATCTGCCCGATCTGGTGGGTGCGCGCGAACGTCTGCCAGGGGTCTTCCTGCGTCGCCTTCAGGGACAACGAGACGCGCTCGCGGTCCATGTCGACGTCCAACACCTCGACGGTGACCTCGGTGCCGACCTCGACCACCTCGGACGGATGGTCGATGTGCTTCCACGACAACTCGGAGACGTGGACGAGGCCGTCCACGCCACCCAGGTCCACAAACGCGCCGAAGTTGACGATGGACGAGACCACGCCGTGGCGGATCTGGCCCTTGGCCAACTGGTTGAGGAACGTGTGCCGCACCTCGGACTGCGTCTGCTCCAGCCACGCGCGCCGGGACAACACCACGTTGTTGCGGTTCTTGTCCAGCTCGATGATCTTGGATTCGAGTTCCATGCCGATGTACGGCAACAGGTCGCGCACGCGGCGCATCTCCACCAGCGACGCCGGGAGGAAACCGCGCAGGCCGATATCGACGATCAGGCCGCCCTTGACGACCTCGATGACGCGGCCAACGACCACGCCGTCTTCTTCCTTGACTTTCTCGATGGTGCCCCAGGCGCGCTCGTACTGCGCGCGCTTCTTGGACAGGATCAGGCGGCCCTCTTTGTCCTCTTTCTGCTGGACGAGCGCCTCGATCTCATCGCCCACCTGAACCACGTCGAAGGGGTCGATATCGTGTTTGATGGACAGTTCCTTGGACGGGATGACGCCCTCGGTCTTGTATCCGATGTCGAGCAGGACCTCGTCCCGGTCGACTTTGACGACGACGCCCTTGACGATGTCGCCGTCATTGAAGTATTTGATTGTCGCGTCGACCGCTGCCAGGAAATCTTCCGGCGAGCTAAGGTCGTCCACCGCGACGAAAGAGGCCTCAGAAGAGGAGGTCATGTAGTAGGACTCCGATTGATTGATAGATGTGGCACGCTGCGCCTTTGCCCCGCCTGATGGCAGGGCACGCACGACCCACTCCGTCTGGAGCCGCACGGGACACAACGCACCTTGGAGCCTATCGAGACGCCCGACGCAGGGTCAACTCAGCGGGTATCGGGGGTCGAGCACCCCTTGAGGCACGAATGCGCTGCGGTGTCTGTCATGCTGCCTGTCGGTAGACGGACACCGCAGCGCGCGGGGGTATGGGGGTCGTCCCCCATCGTAAAACAGCGCGCTAATGCGCAGCCTCCTGCCACGAACGTCCGAAACCGACCGAGACCTCCAGGGGGACGGTCAGCTCGACGGCGTGGCCCATCTTGTCGCGCACCAACGCCTCCACCGGCTCGCGCTCGCCGGGGGCCACCTCCAGGATGAGTTCGTCGTGGATTTGCAGCAACATACGGCTGGCCAGGCCGGCGGATGCCAGGGCGGCGTCGACGTCGAGCATGGCGATTTTGATGATGTCGGCGGCGGTGCCCTGGATCGGGGCGTTGAGCGCGGCCCGTTCGGCCATCTCGCGGCGCTGTTTGTTGGACGACGACAAGTCGGGCAGATAGCGGCGCCGGCCCAGCATCGTGGAGGTATAGCCGGTTTTGCGCGCCTGCGCGACGATATCGTTCAGATAATCGCGCACATGCCCGAAACGCTCGAAATATTCGTCCATCAACGTCCGGGCCTCGTTGACGCCGATCTGGAGCTGCTGGCTTAAACCGAACGCCGACAATCCATAGGCCAGCCCGTAATTCATCGCCTTGATGCGCGCGCGTTGTTCGGGGGACACCCCGTCGGCGGAAACGCCGAAAACCCGCGACGCCATCATGGTGTGAAAATCCTCGCCCGACGCGAATGCCTCGATCAGCCCGGCGTCCTTGCTGACGTGTGCCATGATGCGCATTTCGATTTGCGAATAATCCACCGACATCAAGCCCTCAAACCCGGCGCCGACGACGAATGCCCCGCGAATCCGGCGTCCGGCGGCGGTCCGGACGGGAATGTTCTGCAAATTCGGGTCGACGGACGATAAACGCCCGGTGGCGGCGATGGTCTGCAAATACGTCGTGTGGATGCGACCGTCGTCGGCGACGGCTTTCAGCAACCCCTCGACGCTTTGGCGCATCCGGATCTGATCGCGGTGGCGCAGCATGTGCTCCAGGAACGGGTGCTGTGTGCGCGCGTAAAGCGTCTCCAGCGCCTCGGCGTCCGTGGTGTAGCCCCGTTGGGTGCGCCGGGTTTTTGGCATGTCCAATTCGTCGAACAACACGGTCTGCAATTGTTTCGGCGACGAGAGGTTTAACGGATGCCCGATGACCTTGAACGCGTCCGACTCGGCCTGCGCGACGGCGGCGTCGAATTCGTCGCGCAAACGCGTCAATTCGTCGGTGTCGACCGAAATTCCGATGCTTTCCATGCGTGCCAATGTCCGCGACAGGGGCAATTCCACGTCGTGCAACAACGCCGCCCCTCCGTGGGTTTCCAATTCGGCGCCCAGGACTGTGGCCACATCGATCACCGCGCGGGCCCGCACCATCGCGGATTGCGCCTGGGCGCCGTCGTCGAAATCGAACGCCAATTGCGCCGCGTCGTTTTCGCCGCTGTCGGACACCGACAATTCACGCCCCAAATGCCGGATGGACAAATCGCCCAAATCGTAGCTGCGCTGGTCGGGGCGCAAAAGATAGGCCGCTAATTGGGTGTCGCATTCCAGGCCGCGCACGTCCCATCCGCGCTGCCAGATCGCCTCCAGGGGGCCCTTGGCGTCGTGCATGACCTTCGGGGCGCCCTCGTCGGCCAGCCACGCGGCCAACGCGCGGTCGTCGGCTGGGGACACCTGCGCCACATCCACGAAACACGCCGCACCGTCGGCGGCGGACAGCGCGATGCCGTCTACGTCTCCGCCGCCCGAACGCCACCGCCCCACCACGTCGACGCCGACGACGCCGGTCGCGTACGCGGCCAGCCATCCGGCCACCTCGCCGGGCGCCAGCACCTGGCCGTCGATGGCGAACCCTTGCGCCAGGGGGCTGGGCGCCTGGGCCGACGCCGGGGCAGAGTCCATCAGGCGGTCGCGCAGCACCTTGAATTCCAGGCCGTCGAAGACCTGGTGGACGGCCTCGCGGTCCCACGGGCGGCGGGCCAGGCCGTCCAGCGTCACGCCGAGATCCAGGTCGCCCACCAGGGCGTTGAGTTCGCGGTTGCGGCGGACGTCGCCCAGGTGTTCCCGCAACGACTCGCCCGCCTTGCCCGGCACGTCGTCGGCGTGGCGGATGAGGTTCTCCAGGCCGTCGTATTGGGCGAGCCATTTGGCAGCCGTCTTGGGGCCGACGCCGGGAACCCCCGGCAGGTTGTCGCTCGTCTCCCCCACCAATGCCGCCAGCTCTGGGTAGCGCGCGGGGGCCACCAGGTACTTCTCCTCGACGGCCTCCGGCGTCAGGCGGGCCAGGTCCGACACGCCTTTGCGCGGGTACAGGACCGTCACATGGTCGTTGACCAACTGCAAGGTGTCGCGGTCGCCTGTGCAGATCAGGACGTGCATCTGCGGCGACGCGGTCCGCGACAGGGTGGCGATGATGTCGTCGGCCTCGAAATCGTCCACCTGGATGTGGACGACGTTGAGCGCGTCGAGCACCTGCTTGATGAGCTCCACCTGGCCGAGGAATTCCGGCGGGCTCGCGGCGCGCGTCCCCTTGTAATCGGGGTAGCGGTCGGTGCGGAACGTGTGCCGGGACACGTCGAACGCCACCGCGACATGCGTCGGATTCTCGGCGGCCAGCAGGTTGATGAACATGGACGTGAACCCGTACACCGCGTTGGTGGCCTGTCCCGTGGCGGTCGAGAAATTCTCGACGGGCAACGCGAAGAACGCGCGGTAGGCGACCGAATGGCCGTCGATCAACAGGAGAACGTCATCGGGATCAGGGGCCATGTGGCCAGCTTACGACGCCAACGCGGCCCGAGCGCCGCTCCGGGCGAGCGAACCCGCCAGGAGCGATGAATAAGGCTCTTAGCTGCGGCGCTGTTTCTTCGGCTTCGCGGTGGCCTTCGAGTGTTCGATGACACCCTCGGCAACATCGCGCATCGATTTGCGCAGGTCCATCGCCGTCTTCTGGATCCACCGGAACGCCTCCGGCTCCGACAGGCCCAGGCTTTCCTGCAACAGGCCCTTGGCCTGGTCGACGGCCTTGCGGGACTCGAAGCGTTCCTCCAAGTCGGCCACCTCGGCCTCGACGGCGCGCAATTCCGCGAACCGCGCGAGGGCGATTTCGATGGCCGGGATGACGTCGGACGCGTCGAATGGCTTGACGACGTAGGCCATGACGCCCGCGTCACGGGCGCGCTCGACCAACTCGCGCTGGCTGAACGCCGTCAGCAACACGACGGGCGCGATCCGCTCGTCGGTGATGACGCCGGCAGCCGTGATGCCGTCGGTGTTCGGCATCTTCACGTCCATGACGATCAGGTCGGGGTGGAGCTCGCGGGCCAGCGCGATCGCCTCATCGCCGTCGGCGGCCTCCCCGACGACCTGATACCCCTCGGCGGTGAGCAATTCGACCAGATCCAGCCGTATCAGCGCCTCATCCTCGGCCACTAAGACGCGCAGCGGCGTCCGTCCGGCCTGCTCTTGGGCGTTGGAAGAGGGCGTTTTTGTGGTATCCATGTCTGGTCCTAGCGAATGGTTGTACTGGCTCACGCGACGCCGTGAGCCCTTCTTTAGCGCGACACCGTGCGAACGACCGGCATCACTACTGAGGTTACCGTATCGCCCAAGCATCCGCGCGTCGCGGCGTGAACTTGTGGCACAATATTCCCGCAACGAGCACTAGCGCTTTGAACGCCGGCGCTCAAAGCCCGAGTGGCGGAATGGTATACGCGGTCGGCTCAAACCCGGCTGGCTGAAAGGCTATGGAGGTTCGACTCCTCTCTCGGGCACCCGAAAAATTGGTGTTCCCGTGACGAGTCCAGCCGCACGTCGGCAGATCTGGTCCGGCTGGCCCGCCGACGCGACGGCCCCGCACCGCGGCGCAGGGTGAGGCCCTTGATGCTTGGCGTCAGTGTCCCAGGATGGTGTGGAGGATGCTGCGGACTTCGGCTAGCTCCGAGTAGCTGACGGTGCCGATGAAGCGTCCTAGTCTTTCTACGCCGATGCTTCGAAGTTGTTCGCACATGGCGACGCTGAGGCGGCCGCCGATATGGACGTCGGCGTGTAAAGGCCATCCACGCACCGTGGTGGTCAAGGGAACCGCCCACGCCAGCCCGAGGCTGGTCAGCCGTGTGTCGGTGACGATGAGCACCGGTCGCCGTCCTTGTTGCTCATGGCCATGCGCGGCAGGCGCCTCCAGCCAATAGACGTCCCCGGCGTTGGGTTCACTGGTTACCATCGGCGGGCCCCATGTCGTCGAGGTCCCATGCGGCGAACTCAGATCGGTAGGCGTCGTCGGGCTCTAGCGCGGACACCTGGGCCCAGAATCGTTCCTGTTCGACCAAGTCGAGGCTATGGCCGATCACCTGCCCGAAAGTCTCGTGGCGTTGTGTTGCCAGCATTCGCACCCGGTCGCGGATGCTCAACGGCACCCTAATCAGTGTTGTATCGGCTGTCATATGACCAGTTTAACAGTCGACATTGCAGAGTTGCTGGCTCGCGCCCGTCACTGCAACGAGGAGGCACTCATGACGCCACCTGCTGAGGGGGGACGACATCGACGCAAGGCGGTTTCGTCCAGAAGATACGACCAGGCAAAGCGGGCGAAAACGACCCCCACTGTAGGATGGCGTTATGGTTTTTGGGATGGTGTTTATGGCTAAAGCCTTCGATTACGTGGCTGACGTCGTCCTGGGCGAGACCACCTCAACTCTTGAGAAAAAGGCGGCTAACGCAGTCTTCGTTACAAAGGTGAAGAAAGGATTCGCTAGCGAAATCGCATCCATGGACTTTCTCGATCCGGAGCAGCGTAAGGAACTCAGTAAGATTCTTACGCGACGACCATTCATAAGGAAGGTCTGCAAGGGAGAATCACTTGATCTACAGGCGATGCCGGGCAAAGCTTCACGCGATTCGGCACTCCTGAAGCTTGATCAGTGCTCATGGGAGAAGGTGGAAAAGTGTTTAGGGTCTGCTCTCGTCGACCTCGCACGCCAACAGATTTCACCGGCTTTGGGACTGGAATTTGATGATATCGGGTCGAGGATCGATTCCGTTCCAGAACAGATAGTGCACTTGCTCAATGCGGAAAAATTCAATGCACGAAAACCGCCTGAGCCGACAGAACCGGATGGCACAGTGCCGGACGAGTTTCCCTTCGTACTTGAGTATCGTGACCCTGGCGGGCCCCACGACGTGCTCACGCGCCATCATGATGGCTCTATCGGTCCTGCGAGCCTCGCGACGTTCGCCTGTGTGGTTGGTGAACCGTCGATGGAAACAAGGAACACTCTGCTGCGGTGGCATGCGGCCGGAGCAAATACTCCATTTTGTGTCATCCTCGATGACAAGCGGATTGAGAATCTCGAAGCGCGCGTGGCCACTTTCACCCAGAAGATGGACGAAGGCGAAGAACTTGATGATCTCGAGACCTTTACATACAATGCCGCTTCCTGCATCTTAGGAAGCCTTCGCAAGGAGGGCGACATTAAGAAGAAAGCAGTCGAAATCTTCCTCCGTGATCGGGTCTTCCAGGCAGCCTGTTTTATGTCCGACGCGAACACATTGCTTGAGTTCTCGACACACATTCTCAACACTCCCTTGCCGTCTTACAGAGCTGAATCCATTGGCCCTGACGACAACGAAGTGGCGTACGACGTCTGGCTCGACCGCACGAAGTCGTTCAAGGGTGGCCGGTTTAAGGCGTATCTACGGGCGGACAGGGTGGATGCAGCACTTGAGAATGACCCACTTCTTCGTGTTCGCTCATTTGTGTTGGACTGGATGGAAGTTGACCAGGGGATCTTTCAAGAAATCGCGGCTCAATACTACGTTGGCTACGTTGGTTGGGAGATCGTCGAGAGAGGTCGGCATGAACTTGGGGACGATTCCTACCTAAACGATCTGCGCACTGGAATCAGGGCGTGGTCCATTGGCCCAGGTTAGTGCTGAACCAATCCAACCGAGCGTCCCAAACCGAAGCCACACGTTGTGGCGTTATCAGTTTCCGATGGTCCCGTTGATGCCCTCCTCGGCCATCCTCGCGTACTCCTGGTTGCCGGCCAGGTTCGGGTGAAGCGACGGCAAGCCTGCCGCAGACCCGCTGCTAAGACTCACTTGGACCCGGTTGACCCAGGGGGTCGACGAACACAAATTGTGGGCGGCGAATTGCGAGTCGCCCGCGTTCGGGTCCACAAACCTGATCCGGCTGTTTCCGGTCGCCGCCACAGCCTTCGCAATTGTCTGGTTCAACGACGTTAACAGTGTCCACGCGCTCTGGGCGTCGGCCGCCGAGCCGTCGCTGGTGCTGTACAGGCACAAATGCGCCGGATCGGTCGATATCGGGTTGGGATACCCGAGCACATAGATCATCGCGTTGGGCGCTTTGGCGAGAATGTCCTGATAGACCGCTGACAACCCGTGCGACAACGTGAAGGTGCCACCCACCACCGGCGATTGATCGTTGACGATGGCCTGCGCGGAGGCGATACTCGCGGAACAACTGTCGTTGACCGCCAGAATGCACGCCTGGCCGACCGCCGCAAAGCCTACGTCGTTGCCGCCGATCGTCAGCGTCACGATTTGAGTGGACGCGCTCAGCGCGGCGTCTTGCGGGGCATTCGACGGATGTGACGGCCCTTCGCTGGCGGCCAGCGACGGCGTGATATCGGACATGACGTCGCTCTGGCACGCCACCCAGCCGGCGTCCGGGAGCCAATAACCCTGGTCATTCGCCAGAAGCCTCGGCCAGCCCTGCGTCGTCCGGTAACAATCGTCGGAATTCGTCCCGCCTAGTTCATTTTCGCTGTTGTCGAACACCCACGACCATCCGGAAGACCCGCTGGTCACCACGCCGAGCCCGGTCGAATAGGAATCGCCCAACGCCGCATAACGCGGGCCGCCGGGGATCACCCACGTCGCATAGAACGTCGTGTCGGCGGACAACGTCACGGTATTCCCCGCCGCATACGTTTTGGTGTTGGCGGGGGTCTGGCTGATGTTCCAGCCCTCGAAGGTGTAGCCGTTGTCGGACAAACCAGCGGCGGACGGGAGGGTGATCGTCGCGCCCGCGGCCGTTGTCATCGAGGCTGGCGGCGTCCCGGCGGCCCCGTTCGCGACAAACGTCGCGGTGACCGTCGGGGGGCTGGCCTGGGACACGGTGAACTGCTGGGTCGCCGTCGACCCGGGATCCGTCGCCGTGACGGTGATGGCCGCAGTCCTCGGGGTGCTGTTCGGGTTGGCTTGCGCGGCCAGCGTCACCGTCGCGTTCCCCGAACCGGAGACGGGGCTCGCGGACAGCCACGAGGGCAGCCCGCCGATCGCCCAGTTCCCGGTCGTGGTGATCGTCAACGATGTCGTGGAGGCGGCCGCCGTCGGACTCCACGAGGTCGGCGACAGGGACAGCGACACCGCCGACGGCGCGGCCGCCTGGGTGACGTCCACCGTCTGGACTAGTTGCGTGACACCGCCGACGGTGGTGATGCCGACCGAGCCCATGCGCGACACGGTATCCGGGTTTTGCTGCGCGGTCAGGGTCAGGGTCGCATTCCCGGTGCCAGCGGCGACGCTAGCCGTGATCCAGTCGGGTGTGGAGACCTGCCAGTCGGTGTTGGAGGTAATCGTGACCGAGGTCGTGGTCTGTTCGGCCGCCGGAGACCACGTCTGGGGCGTGGCCGACAGTGTGGGGGGCTGGCCCGCCTGGGTGATGCTGATCGTCTGAGTGGCTTGGGGGGTGCCATCCGTTGTCGCGACCGTGACCACAGCGGTCCTAGACGCCGTGGTCGGGTTGGGTTGGGCCGTCAGCGTGACCGCAGCGGTGCCAGTACCCGTGGTGGTCGTCGCCGCCACCCAACCGGGGAGGCCGGTGACCTGCCAGGCGGTGTTGGACGTCACCGTCACCACGGTCGAATCCGCCGCAGAACCCGCGGACCACGACGAGGCGGACAGGCTCAACTGGGCCGGAGGCGTTGGCGTCGGCGTCGGAACCGTTGGCGTTGGCGTCGGCGTCGGAACTGGAACCGTTGGCGTCGGCGTCGGAACCGGAACCGTCGGCGTCGGCGTCGGAACCGGAACCGTTGGCGTCGGCGTCGGAACCGGAACCGGGGTCGTTGGCGTCGGCGTCGGAACCGTCGGGACCGGCGTCGGAACCGGAACCGTCGGCGGAGTCACTACCAGCGCCGGAGGCTGGCCGGTCTGCGTCACCGTCACCGTGTGGACGAGTTGCGGAACGCCAGCGGTCGTCATGACTGTCACGATCGCCGTGCGCGACGCGGCGGAGGGATTAGGCTGCGCGGTCAATGTAGCCACGCCCATGCCGTTGCCGCTGGTCACAGTCGATGTGAGCCACGACGGCAGGCCCGTCACCTGCCAGGACGTGTTCGACACCACCACCAGCGGCATCCAGCCGCCGAAGGCCGCAGGACGCCACAGGCTCCCAGCCACGACCAGCGTCGCCGGGGCGGCCGCCTGGGTGACCTGGACCGTGGCCTTGACCGATGGGTTCGCGGTGGTCGTCGCCACCGTCACCGTGGCCGTTCGGGCCGACGCCGTGGTGTTCGTCTCCGCCACCAGCCTCACCGCCGCACTGCCGACCCCGCTCTTCGGACTAGCCGCCAGCCACAACGGGAGGCCGGTGATCTGCCAGGGGGTGTTGGCCGTCACCTGCACCGACGTCGTTGCCACCAACGACCCCGTCGACCACGACGACGCGGACACGGCCAACTGGGCCTGGGGCGAGGTGGCGGTGATCGTGTAGCCGCCCGTGCTGACGCCGTCGGCCGCCTTGACCTCCACAATGTATGGCACCCCGCCGGTCAACTGCGCCTGGACGCTGAATTGCCCGTAACCCGACGTGCCGTCCGGGTCGGTGACGGTCGTGGTGTTGGTGCCCAGCACCGTCGTCCCGTTGAATTGGTACACCGTGCCAGTGGAATTCGCCAACGGGTTCCCCTCCGATCCGGACGCCGTGAACGTCCAGACGCCGCTCATCGACGGGATCACCACGAACCAGTCTTTGTCCCCGGCGGTCTCCAGGGTGCCCGTCACGGGCTGGGCCACGTTCGGCCAGATGCAGTACAAGCCCGGCATCGAGCCGCAATCCTCCCTGGCCTGCGTCACCATCACATACCGGTACAGCACCGGAACGGTGCCCACCGTCGAGAAGAGCACCACCGCCACACGCGCATACCTGTTCGGGTTGCCCTGCGCCGTCAACGTCACCGCGCCGCTATTGACGCCGGTCGCCGAATCCACCGTGATCCACGACGGCAGACTGGTCACCTGCCATCGGGCGTTCGACGTCACCCCCATCGACATGGACGTCTGCGACGCACCGGGGCTCCAGGTCGGCGATGCGACCGCCAACGTCGGCGCGGCGGGCGGGCTGGCCGAGATCCCGTCGTCGGCCGCATAGGCGGTCTGAGGGACGGCGGCCATAGAAAAAGATGTTGTTAATAAAGCGATGGCCGTGACAGCAGCGCTAACAACGGCCCGCTTCGTGAATCGGGGCATAATAAGGGCTTTCCTTGGGCGACTAGTGGAACGACTCAGAGCGTGATTCATCAGTCTTGGTTTTTTGGGGGGCGGCGGCTGGCACAGCGGCAGATGAGTCCGTGGTGGTAACACGGACAACGACAACACAGTCCAGGCGCCGATGCGGGCGACGCTTGATTCCCACGACTAATGAGTGGGGCTCTCTCCCTTGCAGTATCCCCCACATGGCCCCTTTTCGCAATCCTCCACAGGTGTGTCCAAGGACTGGTACCAGGACGTGCGGATATCCCCGGAGGACACATGGCAGGCAACTACCGGCGAACCTCCCCACCGGTATTCGTCCCGTGTTCCAGGCCCGGGTTGCGGACCGGTATATTCCGGCCAGCCCACAATCCGGCCTGGCTTTGCGATATCAGCCGATAGCCTCCTGAGCCAGCCTGGCCCATTCCTGGTTCCCGGACAGGTTCGGGTGGACCGACGGCAAAATCGCGCTGGCGCTAATCCTGTTGATCCAGGGATCGCTGGAGCACAGGCCGTGGCTGACGAACTGCGAGTCGCCCGCGTTCGGGTCGACATAGTGGATCCTGCCGCCGCCCACGGCCGTCACGGCGTCATGGATGGTCTGGTTCAGCGACCCAACCAGAAGGTAGACATTCCGGGCGTCCACGGGCGAACCGTCGCTGGCGCTGTATAAACACGTTTGCGTCGGGTTCGCCGCGATCGGGTTGGGATATCCCATCACATCAATCGTGGCGTTCGGCGCCTTGGCGAGAATGTCGCGATAAACCTGCTGCAAACCATCCGACAACAACACGCTGCCACTCACCACCGGCGCCTTGCCGTCGACAATGGCCTGCGCCGAGGTGATATGACCCGAACAACTGCCGCCGATGAAAGGCACGCAGGCTTCGGCGACGGCCGCGAATCCCATATCGTTGCCGCCGACCGTCAACGTCACCACTTGGGTGGACGCGTTGAGCCGGGTGTCTTGCGCCGCGTTATTCGAATGCGCGCGCGGTTCGACCGACGCCAATGAAGGCGTGATATCGGACATGAGAGCGCCCGAACAGGCCACGAAATCGGCATCGGCCAACGACAACGTGGGATCCGACGACGCCAACAACCGGGGCCAGCCATCCGTGGTCCGGTAACAGCCGTCGGCATTGGCCTTGCCGGACAGGGATTCGCTGGGGTCGAACGCCCACTGCAATCCGCCCGACGTGCTGAAAACCCCTAGCCCCGTCGAATACGAATCGCCCAACGCCACATAGGTCCGCGCCGAGGTCGACCCCCCGCGCTGGATGACGGATATCGCCATGCTGATCGGCGAGTTGCCCAGCCGGCTGGAGACGGTCACGCTCCACGAGCGCGCGGCGGTGGTCGGATTGGCCTGCACGGCCAGCCTGACGGTCGACGTCCCGGACCCCTGCGTCGCGCTCGCGGCGAGCCCGCCGGACAACCCGGTGATGGTCCAGGCCGCCCCCGCGTCCGGCGTGATGGTCACGGGGACGGTCGCCGCCCCGGCCGGCGCGTTCCAGGTGAGCGGCGTCACGAATATCTGCTGGGTGACCACGACCTGCCGGCTGATCGCCACCCCGTTATACGTCGCCGTGACGGTCATGGTCGCGGTGCGGGTGCTGGGGGCTGAATTGGCCTGCGGCGTGAGCGTCACCGACGCATTGCCGTTGCCGGACGTCGAATTCGCGGCGATCCAGGCGGGCACACCGGTGAGCGTCCAACTCCCGTTCGTCGTGATCGGCAACGAGCCGCTGGTGGGCGTCGGAGGCGGGTTCCACGCGGGAGGAACGCTCAGCGTCGGCCCCACGGGCTGGTTGACGTACAACGACTGGGTCAGCGTCGTGATACCGCCGGTCGTGGTGAAGCCGACATAGGCCCACCGCGACGACGTGTCCGTGTTCTGCTGGACGGTCAGGGTAACGGTCGCGTTCCCGCTGCCGCTGGTCACGTTGGCGGTGATCCAGGCGGGCGTGGTGACCTGCCAGTCACAGTTCGAGGTGACCGTGATCGGATAGGAGGCCAGGGCGGCCGACGGATACAACGTCAGCGGCGTGACCGACAATGTCTGCGCCTGGCCCGCTTGGGTGATCGTCATCGTCTGCGTGACTTGGGGGGTGCCAGCGGTCGTGACGACCGTGACCGTGTCAGTCCTGGCGCTCGTGGTGGGGTTGGGCTGCGCGGTCAGGGTGACCGTGCTATTCCCGGTGCCGGTGGTGGCCGTCGCCGTCACCCACGTGGGCAAGCTGGTGATCTGCCAGGTGCTGTTCGACGTCACCGCCATGCCGATCGTGCCACCCGCCGCCGCCGGATACCACGGCGTCGGGGCAATCGTCAGGGTCGGGGCCACGGCAGCCTGCGTCACCTGGATCGTCTTCGTGATCGGTGGGTTGGCGGTGGTCGTCGTGAACGTCACCGTGCCCGTACGGTCCGACGCCGTCGGGTTGGCCGAGGCCATCAGGGTCACCGTCGCGTCACCGGGGCTCGTCATCGGGGCGGCTGTCAGCCACGACGGCAAGCCGGTGATCTGCCAGGGGGTGTTCGCCGTCACGCGCACCGCCGTGGACGCGTAGGCCGAACCTGTCGACCACGAGGTCTGGTCCACGTTCAACGTCGTCGGGGGCGTGGTGGCCGTGATCGCGTACCCGCCCGTGTTGACGCCGTTGCCCGCCTTGATTTCGATGAAGTAGACCAGGCCGGAGCTGAGCTGCGCCGGGAGGCTGAACTGGCCGGAGCCCGCGTTGGCCGACGCCACCACAGCCCCGTTGGATTGGTACACCGTGCCCGCCGAGCCCGCCAACGGGGTCGCGCCCGCGCCGGACGCGGTGAGCGTCCACACGCCGCTCATCGACGGGATGAAATAGAACCAATCCTTGTCGCCGCTGGTCTCCAACGTCCCCGTCGCCGGCTGCGTCAGGGACGACCACATGCAGTAGGAGCCGACCGACGAGCCGCAATCCTCACGCGCCTGCGTCACCGTCACATACTGGTACAGCACCGGGGTGGTGCCTGGGGTGGTCAGTGCCACCGTCGCGACCCTGGCCACGGTGTCCGGGTTGCCCTGCACGCTGAACGTCACCATGCCATCGCCCGTGCCCGACATGGGGCTGGCGCTCATCCACGAAGGAAGGGTGCCGACCTGCCAGGCGCTGTTCGACGTGATCGTGACCGTCTGGGCGGACGCCGCCGCGCCCGGGTTCCAGGAGGGCGGGGTGGCGGCCAGCGTCGGGTACTGGCCGGTTTGGGTGATGGTCACCGACCCGACGACCTGGGGAGCGCCCGCCGTCGTGGTGACGTTCACCGTCGCGGCGCGCAACGCGGTGGAGGGGTTGGCCTGCGCGGTCAACGTCAGCGTGGCGTTGCCGTTGCCGCTGGTGACATTCGACGTCACCCACGACGGCAGGCCCGTCACCTGCCAGGCGGTGTTGGACGTCACCGTCACCGGCATCGTCCCGCCGGCAGCCACCGGAGACCACAGGGTCGGGGCCACCGTCAGCGTCGACGGAGCCGCAGCCTGCGTCACCGGAACCGGCACCGATATCGGCGGATTGGCTGAGGTCGTCGCGAAGACCACCTGGGCCGAACGGTCCGAGGCCGTGCTGTTCGCAGCGGCCATCAGCGTCACTGTCGCATTGCCCGTGCCGCTGGCCGGGGCAGCCGTCAACCACGACGGCAAACCCGTGATCTGCCACGGCGTGTTCGCCGTCAGATTCACCGTCGTCGACGCGTAGGCCGAACCCGCCGACCACGACGACGCCGACACCAACAACTGAGCCGGAGGCGTGGTGGCCGTGATCGTGTAGCCGCCCGTGCTGGCGTTATCTGCGGCCTTGATCTCGATGAAATACGCCACGCCGGCGCTCAACTGCGCCTGGACCTTGAACTGCCCGTAGCTCGACGTGCCGTTCGGGTTGGTGACGGTCATGGTGTTGGTGCCCAGCACCGTGGTCCCGTTGATCTGGTAGACCGTTCCGGTCGAATTCGCCAACGCGCCCGTGTCCGAACCCGCCGCCGTGAACGTCCACACGCCGTTCATCGAGGGAACGAAATAGAACCAGTCTTTGTCGCCGGCGTATTCCAGCGTGCCTTTGGCCGGCTGCGTCATGTTCGACCAGACGCAGTACAGGCCCGGCGTCGAGCCGCAGTCCTCCCCAGCCTGCGTCACCGTCACATATTGGTACAGCACCGGGGTGGTGCCCACGGTCGTGAAGGTCAACGTCGCGACCCGTGCGTACGTGTTCGGGTTGCCCTGCGCGGTCAACGTCACCGCGCCACTGTTCACCCCCGTGGCCGAACTCGCGGCAATCCACGACGGCATGCCGGTCACCTGCCAGGCAGCGTTCGACGCGACCGCCACCGACGTGGACGTCTGCGCCGCGCTTGGATTCCAGGTCGTCGGCGTCACCGCCAACGTCGGTGCGGCGGGCGGACTGGCCGGGGTCCCGTCGTCGGCCGCATAGGCGGTCTGAGGGAGGGCGACCATGGAAAAGGAAGTCGTCAATAATGTGACGGCCGTGAGAGTAGCGCTAACAGCGGCTCGTTTCGTGAATCGGGACATAGAAAGAGCTTTCTTGGTGCGAGGGGCAGGACGATGAGCCGGAGAAACCACGGGACGCGGACGAACGCGTTGACCATGATTCGCGAGCAGCGGCAAAGGACGCAGATGTTGTCATCGTTGAAATAACTAACGCAGCGATGCGCATGGGCGAAGGCCTCCGGTGTTAAAACGAATGCTCACGGGGAGTATCTGCCCCTGCGCGCCGCTACGCAACAATGAGCACAGCCGTGTTCGCCATTCGGAAAAGATGCTATTTGTGGCTCCCTGGCAGCCCTCGGTGGCGCGTTCGGCGTGGAGCCGTCGTCGCGGGCAATAACCCACTTGATCTCTCAGCCACCCCCCTGCGCCGAAGACTGCCCAAAACGCCGAGGGCTGGCGATTAACAGCAGCCCTCGACAAGAACAGCAGCCCTCGACAGCGCACCGAGTGCTGCCCTGTGCTCATGGGACTAGCGACGATCAGCCAGCACGACTTGCGCATGCGGTCGAGGGCAATCATGGATTCCGTCGAACGCGTGCAGGGGTTCACCGTGACCCGCGACGGGCACGAGATCGGCGAGTTGATCCCACTTCGGCACAAACGCACCTTCGTCGGCCGCGAAGAATTCATGGCGCTCGGGCCGCGGGCTGCCAGCCGTCGACGCCGACCGCTTCCGCGCCCACCGCAGTCGACATGAGCGCAAGACAGATACAGTCGATTTCTCACCGCCTGTCAGTGAGCCGGTTATGACAGCCACCAACGGCGGATGGCTCAGACGCCCATGAGCATTCATCAGCCGCCGATATTCTCTGCGCGAAGCGTGACCGTGAGTCCTGTGGCTCGAGAACCAGATCTACGAGATCGGCGCCCCATCGGACGTTTTTCAAAGACCCTTGGAAAATTCCACCTTCGCGATGGAGAAAGACTGGTCGAATCCCTTCGAGACCCGGGTCATACCCGAACAAGGTTCGTATGATGGTGTCGGCGAACGCGCTTCCGGCGATTTCGTTGTATTCAGCTTCAGGCGCGATGCGTAACGCATTGTCGTCACAATATCGATGGGCCTGGCTAAAAGGCCCTTCCCGGGTAACTGCTGCGGCAGCGCGCAGGAGATCAATGGACTCGTTTGGATGGCCAAAATTATACAAGGCCGTAGCCGTGAGCGCTGGCCACCGATCGAAGGCCCCACGCGGGCCGTGGTCCGACCGATCTGACGCTGCTGCAGCAGGGTCGAGCGGCGAAAGCGCATGAATCCAAGAACCGTCGACCAATTCCGTCAACGCGAAGTTTGTCATCTCGTCGTAAATACCTGGGGGCAGATCAAGGTAGAGATACCGTCCGATGGAAAAAAAGTCGATGCAGTGTCGCACTGAGTTGACACTTCCGTCTGCTTGAAGGCACTGCCAATAACCTGTCCCTGGCACATAGAGTTCGCCAATGATAGTCTGGCTAAGCTGATCGGCCTGGTGGCGAAGATTTTCTGCTAGGTCCGGCTCGGATCCTTGCGACGCGAGGAGTCCGGCCAAACCCCGCATCATTGCCACATTTGCCGCGTTGAACGACGCCACACTTCCGATGTACGTCGGCACGCATTCCAGAAGGTTCTCAGCCCCTCCGTAATCGGCCAGCCCACGATGGCACGGCAAAGATCGCCAAGCAAGTGCAAATTCTTCAAGCCACGCAATGATTGTGCGCCCGGAAACTTCCTCGTGTAACAGCGACCAATCATGGGTCACGGAAAGATATGCACCGAACATCTCAAAGAGCGCGGAATCATTGGCGGCATACCACGGACCAACGCCTTTTTCTTCAATGAAATCGATCGCATAACAGGAGTGCGGGTCAAGTGTCAGAAACAGCTTGAGTTGTTCACGCATTTCTGCTGGGTCGAGCAGTGCCCACAATAAAGTCGGACAGTCCCAGAAATAGGAGGTCGTCAACGCGTTGCGCGGCCCGGCTGTCACGTAGACGCGACGAAAATGCGGGTTGAGGTGGGTCCGCTCCAAAGCCAGCATCGACGCGACGGCCACGTAATAGGCCCGCCAGATATCTTCGTCGTCGGTCTCCAGAAGTGGAAGATGGCCCGAATAGCGATCATTCCCAGGGGTGAAGGCGTCGTCGAAACGCCGCTGCCATCCCTGCGCGGCGGCGGACATGGTGCGCTGGAATTGCGCTGCCGCAACTCCCGCACTCTCAGTGAGGCCGGCTTCCGGTCCGCCTATCAACATCACGAGCCCGATCTGCATGTCAGCGCCTGCGGGAAGACTGATCTGCCACATGGCCCTGGCGCCAGCGCTGGTTTTCGTCACCTGTGATGGGGCGCAACTGAATCCGAACGTTGCCTGCGCAGATGATCTGCGATCCGAGACCGTGACCGTTTGTTTCTTAGAATCCACGGCAGTGTCCCAGTCGTCGGCAATAGCGGGCCGGGGTATCCAGAATGACCAGCCAGAGTCATAGCGTCTGACCGCGCCAGATAATTCAATTTCCACATGCACAGAGCGAGTGGAATGGCCAGGATTATGCAGCGATAGCTCGAATAAAACACCGGGCAGGTCATCGGACATGCGAATAGTGGAAGACGTTTCGAGGTGGTCGGCTGTCCCTCGTCTCACAACCTGATGGGGGTACCATCGAAGCTGTTCCGCCTGGCATCGCTGGCCGTTGACACGTAGACGAGCGGTACTCCCCGCAGTGCCCCACAGATCCGCGACCCCGCTCATTTTCACGTGATCGCGCAGAGAATCGGGAACCGGGTCGCCGGGTTCGATCTGCTCACGGTATTCCCACCAACTCTCGTCCGTCTGTTCGCCACCTAATGTGATCGGCGGAAGCGCCACATGGCTCACTGACAGCAAATCATGATCGACTTTTACCGCGCCCCAGCAACTATTCACCGAGGGCATGTTCATAAAGTCCACCACCGGCTGCCAGCAACCTGCTAGATGTTCAATCCGTGGGATCGACTTCTCTGCGCGACGTGAATTCGCCACGAATCTTCCTCCTTTATCGCACCAAAACTGAATAACGGGTGTCTGGCTGCCGCCACCCAGATGCACGGCGGCCAGACACCCGCATATTCCACACGGCTACGGCATACCTGTCACGTAAAGCCCATCGGTGACGAAGTGATACCACTCGAGGTTCGCCGCTTCCACCTGTACCCTGACACCGACCACATCAGACTGCTTCGCAAACGTGACGAACGGGGTCTCCACGGTCTCGTCATTGGTCTGATACACATAGGAATCCGAGGCCACGGTCGTCCAATTCGACCCATCGGTGGTTACCTGCACATTGAACTGCGTCACGCCCTGACCCTCGCCATAATTACTACTCATACCAAGGCCATCAACACTCACCGGGGAGCCATAACTGAGGGTTAGATACTGCGGGAAGGAGGGACTTTGAGCACTCACATACCCGACCGTGGAATCGCCGCCCGCAAGTAACCCACTAGCCGGTGAGCCAGAACTCACCGACGGCGTCACGAGATTACCCACGCCCATCGGGACCGACGCCACATATATGCCATCCGTGACGAAGTGGCCCCATTCCAGATTGGCGTCTTCTACCTGAACCCGTATGCCAACCACATCGCTCTGTTTCGCGAATGAGACGAATGGCGTCTCGACTGTCTCGTCGCTGGTCTGATAGGCGTATGCCTCCGACGCCACAGTCGTCCAATCGGAACCATTAGCCGTCACTTGGACGTTGAACCGGGTGACCCCCTGGCCCTGGCCGTAGTTGCTGCTGATCCCAAGGCCGTCAACGCTCACCGGCGAGCTATAGCTCAACGTCAAATACTGCGGAAATGCCGGACTTTGAGCGCTCACATATCCACCCGAAGAATCGCCCTCCGCAAGCAGCCCACTAGCCGGCCCGCCAGAAGTCACCGATGGCGTCACCACAATCGGAGATGTCGAACTCCCGCCGGAAGGCCCTGGGGAGGACGGGGAGCTCAGCGTTTGAGAAAAGTGGAGGTTGATAAACTGGCTCCCTGTGACCGTAACGGTGATAGTTCCATTCTCGTTGTTCACATAGCTCGCGCTACTTACGGGCACCCACAAATGGCTGTCATCGTAATATCCATCTGTGACTGAATCCGGGAGCGACGAGGTCGTTAACGTAAAGCTGCTTGTCCCACCAGTACTCATTAACGACACGTCATCCTGGTTGAGTATCGCAATTCCCTGGGCAGAGCTCGACGTGCTATACGAAAGAGGAACAACACCACCAAGATTACTAGTCTCATTGTCGTTCGGGTTGGAATCCACTAAATGGAAATATGCAATATCTGAACCCGTGACATGAGTTGCCAAATCTTGATTGTCTTTGGCAAGCTGGCGGAGCGTGCTTGATATGGGAATTGCATTAGGCTGCCAATTGCCATTGACATCCTCCAGCGCCCCCGACATCGGTTGGTCGTCGTTACTCCATACCAAATAGTACGTGTTGTACTGGACGGCGCCGGAAGCCAAGGCGTCTAGCATCAACGTCGAACCGTTGTAATAAGGCGTATTCTCCCCGACGGAGAGAAGGCCCTCTTGCGGTTGAATATTTGCTTCGATGGTCGCCGGGGCATCGCTATAAACGTCATTCCCAGTAAAATCGATACTTGGGGCATCGGACCGGATCAGACTCGACGACGCCGTCGGCTGCCACATCCAATAATTCATCATCGTGAACATGGGGTAAGCACTTTGCTTGATCGTCTCTCCAAGGGCATTTTGATACTCAGCGATCTGGTATTCAGCAAAGTCAAGGCCGCTGTGGTCACCAGTCTGCTGGGCCCACATATTAAAGGCGGCGGTGGCCTGAGGATCGTACGAACGGTCGTTCTGAATACCGGGGATATTAACCTGAGTCTCGTTGTTCACCTGAAGACCGATAACCGTATGATGTATATCAGTGGCCGCCAATTTGTCACAGATTGCGGTCAAGGCACCCTTCTCTTGGGCAAGGAGGTCCGGATCCGCATAACTTAACGCAGTCTCCGAACCGTCGATGCCGTCGCCTGTGGCACTGAAGGAAACTGACCCATCGCTATTGATGTGAGGCTGATAGGTCGCAGGATCGTCAAGTACCCAGCTTGGCACCAAATCGGCATACGCCGCGCCGCCCACGTCTGAACCGTACCATAAGAGTTCGACCCTTAGCCCGCTGCTATAGGCGTCATCAATGTACGCCTCCAGCCACGTCCAGTCATATGAGCCTTGCGTTGGTTCGATCACCGCCCAAGGCAGTGGCACCGCAATCGTGTTAAATCCCATCGCGGCAGCATCTGAAAAATAACGCGCAGCGCCTTGGACCGTTCCACCGTTGAACCAGATATAGCGATCCATCCGGAATTCGACGGAAGATGAATAAAACGGCTGCCCGTCGACCTCCAGGTACTGTTTTCCTTCTGGTGACGTAACCAGACTCGATACCGGTACGACTGCCGCTTCAGCGGGCGCAGGACCGCCCGACCCAACAGCTGACGCCGTGAATGTTGCTAAGACTGCCAACGAAACCGCAGCGCCACGCCAGAGTACCGTAGATTTCCTGTTCATTTACTATACTCCCCCTTCATTTTGATATTTATTTCGATAGTTAATGTGATGCCAGTATTGGACACCGGCACCGACCATTCATCCGAGATCCATTACTTGTCCTGTCACATAGAATCAGGGACCGGGTAACCGGGTTCGACATGCTCGCGGTATCCCCACCGACTCCCCTCAGCCTGATCACCGCCCAGGGCGATCCGTGGCGGTGCCAAGTGGCTCATCTACGACAAATCACGATTGATTTTTGCCGCATTCCAGCAACTGTTCACCGAAGACGTGCTTATAAGATCAGCTCCCGGCTGCCAGCAACCCGCTAGCGCCGATAGTGTCAGTAGGAAAATCGGTCGCATTCATGTTTTCTCTCTAGGTGGATCGGTGCGCCTACGGACGTGAGAACCTCAACGTAACGATCTCAAACGGTTTCATCGTCAAATCGACAACTGAGCCGTCCTTCTCAAGAACACCGTCGGGGCGTTCCAGCAGGTCCGTCGACACGATCCTGTGACATTCAAACCTGGCGCTGATACGTGCGCACGTGCGGCTTCCCAGCGATTCGTACAGGCGCACGATGACGTCGCCGGAGCGGTCCTGGGCCAGCTTGACGCACTCGACCACGACGCCTGGGCCGTCAACCGTCACGACTGGCTCGACGCTGTGCGCGCCACGAACCGTCCGGGGCGGGAGGTTCACCTCATACCCGTCGGTGATCGCGTCATCCAGACTGGCCTGCGGGTGATACAGGGTAGTCATGGTGTGGTGGCCCTGATCGGCTTGCGGGTCTGGGAACACCGGTCCGCGGATGAGTGAGTCCCGCATGACCGTGACCGGGTGGCCGTCTGGCGCAAGCGTCGTCGTGACATCGTGCCCGTAGGTCGAATCGTTCGCGACGGCGACGCCGTAATCGCCCTCGGCCACCCGTATCCAGCGATGTGCGCAGATCTCAAACCTGGCCTGGTCCCACCCAGTGTTGCGATGGGTCGGCCGGTCGATATGCCCGAACTGGATATCGGAAGTGGAAACGGGGGCGAGCAGGTCGCACGGGAATGCGAGTTTGAGCAGGCGCTCGTGCTCGTGCCAGTCGATGTCGGTGCGAATAGTGACATAGGGGGAGGCGTCGGCCAGCTCAATCGTCTGTCTCACCGCCGACGCGCCTACTGTGTATTCAACGACGACCTGCGCGGTCCCGTTGCCTTGGTTGGCCTCCGTGATCGTGCCGACGACGTCGGCCACCATCCGCCGATAGTTGTCGTCGATATCCCACGCGTCCCATTGGCGGGGGCGATCGTCATGAATCTGGAGAAGATTGGCCTCCATGCCCGTGGGAATCGCTTCCCGGCCATCGGCCCCCACAGCAGAGTCGAAGCGGCCCTGCGGTGTCACATGGACGCTGAGTGCCCCGTTCTTCAACCAGACTCCCGTTTCGTCCCGCTCCATGCGGGCGGGGTGCCCATGCTTTCGCTGTGGCTGTTCGACCGTCAAGGCTCCGACGCCAGTTCGCGGTTTCGGCCCGGCATTAGCTAGCAATTCGATGCCTCCGAACCCGACCAGTGATACCAGCGACTCCGATGCGATCTCGTCCATCCCCTCCGACACTCGCGCGAAAGCCTGCTCAGCGTCCGCGTTGACCCAGCGTATGGAGCTGCCCGGCAGAATGTCGTGGAACTGGTGCAGCAGCAGGTCCTGCCAAAGGGTCTCCAGACGCTCGTACGGATACGGTGAACCGACGCGGACCGCCGCAGTCGTCGCCCACAGTTCGGCCTCGCGGGCGAGATGCTCACAGCGTCGGCTGCCACGCTTCAGGTCAACCAACGACGTCAACGTGCCTCGGTGCAATTCGAGGTAGATCTCGCCTGCCCAGGTGGCGAGTTGGTCGCCATGCGCCTCAGCTTCGGCAAATACCTCGTCCGGGGTGCCGAACTCCACGCGTGGCGCGCCCTCCAGCGACTTCAGCCGACGCGCTGAGGCAATCATTTCGCGGGTCGGGCCGCCGCCACCGTCAGACCAGCCATACAGCAGAACAGACGAGTCCAGGACGTCTTTGTCGCTGAAATTACGTTCGCTGAAACACGCCTCGCTGACGCTGGCTTGCGTCCCATACGAGTCTGCGGGCGGCAGATGGACCAACACCCGCGAACCGTCGATGCCCTGCCACCAGAATGTGTGATGCGGCATGACGTCGGTTTCGTTCCAACTTGGCTTCTGTGACAAGAACCGCCGGGCACCGGCCTGGCGGACGATCTGCGGCAATGAAGCCGTGTAGCCGAACGTGTCGGGCAGCCAGGCGTCAAGCGTCTCGACGCCGAATTCCCGCAAGAAAAACTCCTTGCCCAGGACGAACTGTCTGGCCATCGCCTCGCCGCCGGGCATGTTCGTGTCGGACTCGACCCACATGCCGCCCACTGGCAACCACCGTCCGTCGGCGACCGCTTTCTTGATCCTGGCGAACAGGTCGGGATAGCGGTCTTTGACCCACTGGTATTGCTGGGCCGACGACGCGGCAAATACGAAATCTGGGCAGGAATCGATCAAATCCAGGGCGTTGGAGAAGGTTCGCGCCACCTTGCGGATCGTCTCCCGCTCCGGCCACAGCCACGCCGAGTCGATATGCGCGTGCCCGACAGCGACTTGGCGGGTCGCGCTTGCGCTGGCGGGCAGCGACAAGACCGGGCGCAGGACCTCACGCGCGTTGTCGGCGCCTGTGCAGACGTCGGCACCGAGCGCGTCGCAGGCAAGATCGAGCGCCCTCGTCAGGCGAACGTGCCGCGCGGAATCGCTGGGCAACTCACCCACCAGGTCGATGACGGCGGTGAAGTCCTGGGCGAGTTGCCACACCGCGATGTCGCAGCGGGTGATCTCGGCGGCCCGCAACACGTAAAGCGGTTCGTCGCCGCCGGTCGCCTTGTCGCCGAGCGGGGTTGGCGCGAAAAACTCGCCATCCATGACTTTCGGGTTTGCGGCTGCCTCGACGTACAAGTCGATCGGGCCTGACTGCGCGACACTCACCGATTGGTTTCGCGGTGAAATCCCCTTGACGACCGTCCCGTCGGTTCGCCAGACGAGGCCCTCGCCCTGGAAACCAGGCTGCCCATCGTCGAACCCGAGGTCAACGTGCAATTCGACCACGCAGCCGTCGGAACTGACGTCGGTCCAGTCGCCACACCCACACGCCTCAGCCCATTCAGTCGGCACTTGCCCGCATAAGCGGAACCACGTTGTCGACCATGGGGCGCCCCACGACTGGCCGACGGCGAACGGCTCAAACTGCCGGGACACCGCGTACGCGAACGGCACCGGTTCGTCCGGCACCTGCCAGGCCGTGACCGTGAGCGGAATCCGATCACGGACGACCGCTGGCCGCAGGCGCTGGACAAGAATTCGCCGGGCTCGCTGGATCGTTTTCTGAGTCTGTGTCTGAACCATGGTGCCTCCCTGGCGCTATTGGATTTGCAATGTTCTTACGTCGAACGGGCTCATGGTCAGGTCGTAGCGGCCACCGGCCACTCGTCGCGGTGAACTGATCGGATCGCCAGTGATCGTGCACTCGCTCACCGCCGTGATGCTGTCCAGTCCGGCAAGACGAACGCGTGCTCGTCGGCCTCGGCCTTCGTACAGCCGTATAAAACGAGCACCGCCGCAGTCAGACCACATGCCAGCTATATGCACGCCCTCACCGGGCTCAAGTCGCGGGCGAATAACCGCCGCCACTTCCGTTTGGTTGCCAGCACGACCGACAACCGGTGGCGAGTTGAAACCCGCGGCCCAGTCGACGACATTGGCATCCTTCCAACTCCCGACATAAGGCAATACTGCGAAACGCGCCACGTCGACGCGCCCGGATTCAGAGGCGGGATCCGGGTCATACGCGCTACGCAGCAAGTGGTAGCGGAGCCGGGGGCCGAGCGCGTCGACGCCGTGTTTGGAGTCGTTGGCGACGGCCAGGCCGCCCGTCGGCCCGCCCAGGCTCGCCCATCGCAAGGTGGGACCGAGGTAGCCGTCGGGCATGCGTGCCACAGCAGAAAACGGTGTCTCGGCCCAGAGTTCTCGCACAGGCAGCCTGGTGCCAAAAGACAGGGCCAGCCCATTCAGGCCAGTATCCGGCGAACCTGTTTCGTGCCACGACGTTTCAACGTCCACCTCGAACCAGGGCAGGTCGGCGTAGAACGACAACGTGGCCACAGCATCAAATTGCGCGAGTCGGTGCCGGGCTTCGACGATCACCCGCACGGGGGATTCATCGCGTACCGTGACGTCGGCGGCCTGGATTAGCATCGTCTCGACGTCGTATGGCCCTGACACCCAACTCGAACCGGCGTGCGGGACTTCATGGATGACATGCAAAGCGGCAAGACCCAGATCGGGACGACGCTGTTGGGTCCATTCCGATTCGGGCGAGAGGCCTTCACGTCCGCTCACAGGCAAACCGCTGGCCTTTTGACGGCACGATGTGACGATGCCGCTCGCCGGATCGATATGTGCCACCAGGTAGGCGGTCTCGATGTCAATGAGATCGGGATCCACACGCAGCCCTGAATCGCCCGCAACACCCGGTATCACTCGGTAGTCCTTCGATTCCCCTGGCTTGAGGTCGGCGACGAAAACCCACCCATCGGCTGTTCGCGCGGCGGGACACACCTGTCCGTCGGAATCCTCCACATGGCATTCTGTGGGATCGCTGCCCGAGGCCGGCACAAGCACTGGCCCACGCCACGGGGCCAGGACGGTGTTCGTCACGACGTGGGAATCGGGGTTGTGGCCGCCGGTGAGTACGGCTAACGCCCGGTCGCGAACGCTGGTGGCAATCGACCACGCCTGCCGGGTATCACGCACATTATCGCCATATGCCTCCGCTACCGCCGATCCGCAGATGATGTCATGGAATTGGTGGAGCAGCACCAGTCGCCAGGCTTCACTCATCTGGGCCCCCACATCAAGTCCGGCCTCGGCTGCCAACGTGTCGGCTGCGACGAGGACACGCTCGGAATCCCGATTAAGACGCTTGGTGTCGCTGTGGGCGGTGTAGCAGCCCTCGCACAACAGATCCGTCTCCCCGTGCGCGACGGGTAGGCGGTAGGGTTTCGAGCGCAGCGCCGCCGCGTAATCCAACACGGTCGAACAACGCACAGCCGGGAACCCGGGCGCCGCGCCAAGCGTACGGATTGCAAGCAGATCCTCGCGAGTCGGTCCTCCGCCGTGATCGCCAACCCCGTAGAAGAAACAGACGTCGTCGATGCCGTTCGCGACGCCGAAATCCAGCACATGCTGAGCAATCCTGGTCGCGGTGACGGGACCGAGATAGACCGGTGTCGCCACCGTGAGCAGGCGGCTGCCGTCGTCCCCTTCCCATTCCCACGCTTGCCAGCCGTGGCCGTCGACCATGTTTCCCGGATTCGCGCGGTGTTGGTAATAGACTTCCACCCCGGCTGAACGCGCGAGCTGGGGCAGATTCCCCGCATGGCCGAAAGCGTCCGGCGCCAACATAACCTTCGGGCGTACACCCAGGTGATCCTGGGTGTATCGCACTGCCTCCATCAGTTGCCGCGCATGGGACGGGCCGCTAATCAAGTTGGGATCGGCTTCCACCCATTGCGCGGTAGCCGGTTCCAGCCGTCCCTGGCCGACCAGAGCGCGTACCTGCGCGAACAGATCTGGGTGGTCGTCTTCCATCGCCGCATATCCGACAGCTTGCGAGTGAGTGAACCGGAACTCGGGGAACTCTTGCGCCAGCGCGACCACCGTACGCATGTCCCGGAAGAAAACTTGTTTCGCATCCGCGTAGGTGTGAAGCCACGCCAAGTCAATATGCGAATGCCCGACGCAGTGGACCTGCGTGTTGGTGAGCCGGTCGTCCAGCCACCCCAATCCGGCTGTCATCCCGGCAAACCTGGTCTCGTCGCCAAGCGCAGCCCGCAACTCCTCGGTGGAGCACGCGAGTATGTCATCCGGCACCAAAGACGCCGCCCCCACGACGCTCGCCCACTCTGCGTCGTTCACGGCCAGTGCCGACGCCAACAGCAATCGGGCGTGAGCCAGATCGAGCACGGCGAATCGCTCCCGCATCCGGCGGGTCGTCAGCCGGACGTTCAACGCGAGGAACAGCCCGGCGTCCAGTCGAACGTCACCGGGAAGAATGTCGAGGACCAACTCCTGCGGCGTCCCGTCCTCGGCACTTGATGGCAGTGCGATCAGCGCGGGACCAGTGGCCACAATAGGCAGTTCGTCATCAAACACCGATCGGCCGCCGAAAGAGACAGCGATAGGGCGCATTGAAAACAGCCCCAATTCAAACGTCTCTCCCCGCATGTCGACACCGCACAGGTTCGACGGAGCCACCAGATGGGTGGAAAGCCGGAGCCCCTCACCAGCCGGTATTTCAAGCGCATCGAAAACCCCTACTTGGCGAAATTGGAACTCTCCCCGACTCATCTGCCATTCTTGGCCATCGCTGTGCCACACCGACGGAATGAGGCCAGCGTCCACGTCAGCGGCCGCAATCGACAGCCGGTCCAATGCCGCATCGACAACTGCCGGGGCTCGTGCTGCCGTGATCATGGAATCTCCTTTTGAGTACAACACTGCGGCTCCCGAAACTCAAACTTCCTATCTCTGGGAGAGTATTTCGATCCAATGAAGATCATTCCTTAATCCCGACGAAACACATACCACTGTCACCCCTTGACCGCACCGGCCATAGCGAACGAGCCTCCAGAAGCCCGCTGCGCTAACAAATAAAGTATGATCGCCGGCAGCGAATACAGGATTGAAAATGCGGCAAGCGGACCATACGCGACAAACCCATATGCCCCAAAAAACTGGTAGATTGCGACCGCCGCTGGCTGTTTGGTAGCGCTTTGCAATAATATGAATGGCACAAAAAAATTGCCCCACGCCGACGTGAATACAAAAACGAACACCACCGCGATCCCCGGCGCCATCAGCGGAACAACGACGCGAGCCAGCGCTTTCATGGCAGTGGCGCCGTCCACCCACGCGGCTTCTTCTAGACTGATCGGAACCGAATCCATGAAATTCTTCATCATCCAGGTAGCCATCGGCAGCGATGATGCTGCCAAGAAAAACACAACGCCGAGGGTAGAATCTAGTAGATGGAAGGTCACGAAAAGACTGTAGATCGGGACCATTATTGCCGTGATCGGTAAACACGTACCAAACAAAATCGTATAAAGAAAGGCATTACGAAAACGCATCTGATAACGCGACAGCGGGTAGGCAGCCAGAATTGCCGCAACGGCGGTCAGAATTGCCGTCCCCAAGGAGACAATCAGCGAATTCCCGATCGGCTGCAGCGTCTGATTGACGTTAAGCACGGCTGCGAAATTACTGAAAGTGAAGCTCGCCGGCCACGAGAGCGACACTGTCGCGCTCGGATTGACAGATGACAGCACGATCCACCCCAGCGGTAGAAGAAACACGAGGCAGATGATGGCCAGCACAATATTCGCCGCGACCTTGGAGACGCGGACACGCGGAGATGCCTGTGACCAGCGCGCGATATTGTCTGTCGCAATTACGGCGCTCATGACTCCACCTCAGGTTTAAGGATCTTGATGTACACCACTGAAAAGATGGCACCGATGACCAAAGTGACAACGGCCATAGCAGTGCCATAGCCGATCTGGGAGAACTTGAACGCCTCTTGATAAGCGAGGACGGGCATCGTCGAACTCGCCGTGCCTGGTCCTCCAGCGGTCATCACGAAGATCAGCGTAAAGACACCGAGCGTCTGAAGCGTGATGAGCATGAGGTTGGTCGAAATTGACCGGCGAATAATCGGCAAGGTAACGCGGAAGAAACGCTGTATCGCGTTTGCGCCGTCGATAGACGCAGCTTCTAAGACGTCGGGCGGAACTTCATTAAGAGCGGCGGAATACACCATCATAGAGAAGGCAGTTCCACGCCAAACGTTGGCCAATATCACCGCCCCCATGGGGAAAGAAAACAACCAGGGCGTCGTCGCAGGCAAACCAAACCAGCCAAGTACTGTGTTCAACGTTCCATTCGTCGAAAAAAACGCGTAACAGGCGAACGCAGCCACAACCTCCGGAAGAATCCATGCGCACACGACAACAGCGCCGGTAATCGCGCGGACAACTTTCGTCACAGACCTCATGAGAAGAGCAAGGGCCATGCCAAGGACATTCTGGCCGACGAGCGCCGAGAGCACGACGAAAAGGACCGTAAGCCACAGGCTATAGAGGAAACCGGGGTCGGTGAGCAGATGGATGTAGTTCTGTATTCCGACGAACTGTGGCCGAGCCGCCCGATAACCGGTGAGCGCCCGATTTGTCAGCGAACCATAAAATGAATAAATTATCGGCCCGGCGATGAAGGCAAGCAACAAAATAACCGCCGGGATAAGTGGAGCCAAGCGGCCAACCGTCCGGAGCACATGGCGCTTCGGACGGTTGGCCGCTTGAGCAGTAGCAGATGCCATAGAACTAACTTGCGGCTTGTGTCTTGTCTTGCCCAACGATACTAATCAACGATTGATCGTATGTCGCAGCCGCTTGGTCCGGTGTGGCTTGCCCAGTCGCCACAGACTCGCACGCAACCTGGATGGCTTGCGAAATCTGCGGATAATCCGGCGTAGCCGGACGGAAATGCGTGACCGACATCAGGTCAGAGAAGAACTTCGCTGTCGGGTTGGTATTGAGGTAGGAAGGATCGCTGGCCACATCCTGCCGAACGGCGATCTGGGAATTTGCAATGTCGTACGCCAGGGAATTGTCCTTATTGAGGGCCGTGGCGACGAAATTGAATGCCGCCTGCGGCGCCTTCGTGTCCGCGCCGACGCTAAGCAACCAGCCACCAGACATCGAAACAGCTCCAGGAGCTTGACCGTTCTGTGTCGGCATCTTGGCCACCCCCAGGGTGGTGTTCCACTGCGGCCATGCGTTCGGTCCGGTCATCCATCCGCCAGGCAGCCACGAACCGTCAATCGCCATAGCAACCTTGCCCTGCGGCAACAACTGCGTGCTGACAATGCTCTGCAAGTTGGCGTCGAGCGCGACATCCATCGACGGGACGAGCTTTTTCGAGAAGAGTTGCTGGATGAAGCTCAACGAATCCTTGAAACCCTGCGAGCCAGTCAACCACTTGCTGGACTGTGTATCCATCAATTGGTTGTTCGTTCCGTACAGCAACATCTCGAAGCCCTGCATCGTCGTCGCCTCGCCTGCGGCTTTACTCGCGAAAATATTGAGCGGAGCCACACTCGGATCCTTCGCCTTGACCGTCTCGGCCGCGCTTAAAACGTCGGCCCAGGTCTTCGGCTGCCAGTCGGTCGGCAGACCTACCTTCTGGAAGATCGTCTTGTTGTAGTAGATGCCTCGTGTGTCTGAGCCCATCGAAACCCCATAGGTCTTGCCGTCGTCGCCCAGACCGGCCTGCTTGGCCCCGTCCGAGAACTGACTCCAATCTGACCACTTGGCCAGATAATCGTCGATTGGCAGAAGATAGCCAGCAGCGGCATCGGAACGAACCTGGAAAGTGTCCTCATAGATCACGTCCGGCGCTGTAGCAGGCGACCCTTCCATGAGCGCAAGCTTCGTGTAATATTGGTCGGCTTCAGCCGTAATCGGATCGAGTTGAACGGTAACTCCGGGATTAGCGGCTTCGTATTCCGTCTTCACCTTCTGCATCAAATCATCAGCCGCCGTGAATGACGCAGTCTTCTGGTACACCACTTTAATCGTCGTTGCTGCCGCACCCCCACCGCTCGCGCCGCCAGATGGCGAACCACCACCAGAACAGGCAGTCATCATGGTCGCGGCTAGCAATGCCGTCGCGACAAGCCCCACACGCGCAATATGTCTTGATGTAAGCATAAAATTGTGCTCCTTTGCTCTTGCTCGCTTCAAGGTTTCTCTCGACCGATTCTCGGCCATATGTTCAGATTCTGCTCAGCCGCCGTGGCGTCGGCTAGAACAACCTTGAGGTGGTTAGCACATCCTTACGGCGCTCAGAAATCCTTCCATCGAAGGAACGGGGCTAGCGCGACACGGCCCCAAACTTTGGCAGCGGCACTGCGACAAAGGGCGATAGTCGCTTGCGTGCCACGATTGTCCTGGGCCAGCCGTGGCACGCATGGACTCAGGATCACGCGGTCGAAGACGCTGCGATCCGGGTGATTTGATACGGTGCTTGGTAGCTTTCCCATGATCGTTGTAACTCAGCCGAGCCCGCTAGCGCACAGGTGCATAGAATACGGAATAGACGCCTTGAGTGGCGATATTCTGGCGAAGGAGCAGTGGCCAATATGCCCACACCAATGACTAGCAAAGAGCGATATTTTGCCATACTGGATGGGAAACAGGCGGATTTTGTGCCACGTTTGCCTATTTTGATGCGTTTCGCCGCCGAGCACATCGGCTCGAATTACGGGCCTTCGCCGCCGACCACCGGGTGCTCGTTCAGGCAAACCAGGTATGCGCCGACGAATTCGGGATCGATCAGATGAACACGATGAGCGACCCTTACCGCGAGACCGAGGGTTACGGGGCTCAGGTGTATTACAGACCCGACAGCGGCGCACATATCGTGGCGCCTCCCCTGGACGACGAAGAACTCACTTCAGATGCCATTGATGCCTTGCCCCGGCCCACTCCGTTGCAGGCGGTTCGCATGCGCGACCGGATTGAGGCCGTCCGGACGTACGTCGCCGAAAACGGGGGTACGCATTCTGTCATGGGCTGGGTCGAAGGCCCTGCCGCCGAGGCCGCTGATGTCCGGGGCGTCGAGAATTTCTTCGCAGATCTGCTGTTGGAGCCCGAGCGGATCGGCGACCTGATGGACGTCTGCAACCAGGTCGCGCTCCCGTTCGCGAAAGAACAGATCGACCTCGGCGCTGACACCATCGGGATTGGGGACGCCGTGGCCAGCCAGGTCTCGCAGGATGTGTACGAAAGGCTGATACTGCCTCGGGAACAATGGCTCGTCCGGGAGATCAAAGCATACAAGCCCGAGGCCCATACCCGCGTCCGGCTGCACATCTGCGGCAATATCACGCATTTGCTGCCGGGAATCTCAACCTTGGGGATCGATATTGTCGACGTCGACCACATGGTCGACATGGAATACGCCCGCAGCGTGCTTGGGACCGCCACGGCCCTTGCGGGCAATATCGACCCCGTCGCCGGAGTGCTGCGAGGCACGCCGGAACTCATTCGTCAAAAGATGCGGGAAACCTACGAGAAGGTGGGCAACCCGTTCATGGCCAATGCAGGCTGTGAGATTCCGTCCGGGACACCGAAAGAAAACTTGTTGGCCCTGTGTGAACCCATTGCCTGGCAAGCCTGACCCGCACAGACGCGCCACCGCAAAATCGCCGGGGTTGAAGTGCCAATGCCGGGCTGACAAGCCCCTACGCCTCGCCCCGGAAGGCCATGTCTTCGATGTAGCGGTCCATGAAAACCGGGTGCGTCGACAACTGGACTTCGCTCGCGCTGGAGGCCCACTGTTCGGCGGCCTTCCTGGCCGCCACCGACAGCGTCAGCAACACGGCGCCGCTGAGCGCGGTGTTGCCCGCCGGGTCCACGCGGTCGACCAACGTGGGCGGGAACAGGCCGATGCCCGCCGCCGGGGCGGGCTGCAAATAGCTCCCAAACCCGCCCGCCAGATGCAGGGTGGCCACGTCGTCGGGCGCCAGCCCCGCCTCGCTCAGCAGCGTGTCGATGCCGGCGGCCACGGCAGCCTTGGCCAGTTGCAGCTTGCGAACGTCCGCGTTGGTCAGGCTGATCCCGCTGGCGCCGATGGGCGCCGACGCAGACTCCATCGCGCCCGTCTCGTCGACGACGCCCACGTCCAGCCAGGCGTCCACCGCGCCGATCAGGCCCGTTCCGCACACGCCTTTGGGTCGCTTGTTCCCAATCGTGGAATACCCCACGCCGCCGTCGATGACATACACGTCCTCAATCGCGCCAGGCAACGCGGGCATTCCCGACGAAATTTCGGCGCCCTCGAATGCCGGGCCGGCCGCCGTCGCGCAACACCACAACCGTCCGCCCGCCGACAATGCCATTTCGCCGTTGGTGCCCAAATCGAGCAGTATTTCCGGACGCCCGTTCGCGCCCAAACCGGTGGCGAGCAGCCCGCAGGTGATATCGGGGCCGACGTAGGTCGAAATGGCCGGCGGCAAGTAGAGTTCGGCGTTCGCCAACGATTCGAATAACGCCGACGCCGGGAGCGTGTCACCGAATAACGTGACCGGCGTGAACGGATAAACACCGAGCGAGGCGACCGGTTTTCCGGTCAATAAATGCAGCATGGTCGTGTTGCCAGTGACAGTGACGCGCGTGACCTCCGATGCCGCCGAACCGCTGGCAGCCAGCACATCGGCCAGCATGTGGTTCAACTGGTCGGCGATCAAACGCTGGAGCTCGCCCGTGCCGCGCTTGGTGGCGGCGTCGATGCGGCTCAGCACGTCGGCGCCGTGGACGGCCTGGTGGTTGAGCTCGCTCACGTCCGCCAACCGCTCGCACGTCCCCAGCCGGAACAGCAGCACCGTCACCGTCGTCGTCCCGATGTCGACCGCCAGGCCCAGGGCCTCGGGCGCGTCGCCGTCATAGGTGGCCAGGTCCATGCCGACGTCGGCGACGACCACGCCGCTGATGCTGGACGCGACGATGGATACCTCGCCGCGAATGTGGCACAGACACGCCAGGCGGTAGTCGAAGCCGGGAAGTTCCGGCTGCGACGCGCGCCGGAGCAATGCGGATTCGACGGCGTCCGGCGGTTCCACGTCGCCGGCCACATATACCCCGCATTTGCCGCAGGTGTGACGCCCCCGGCATGGCATGGGCAAATACTGCCCGGCTTCCAGCAGCGCGTCGCCGAGCACTCCCGATTCGGTGGGGAATACTTTATCCACGGCCTTCCACCTCCTGGCGGCGGAATTGCGTCGGCGAGACCCCGACGGCTTTTGTGAAAATCTTCGTAAAATAGCTCTGGTCGGAGAACCCTGTCAACTGCGCGATTTCCGCGATGGTTTTATGCGTGCGCAACAGCAGATCCTTGCTCTTGTCGATGCGGACGGCCTGCAAGTAGGCGGTGAAACTCATCCCCATTTCCGTGGAGAACACCGAACTCAGGTAACTGGGGGAAAACCACACTTCCTGGGCGACATCGGCCAACGCGACTCGCTCGGCGTAGTGGGCGCGGATATAGTCGACGACCTGCCGGATAGCGTTGGCGTGCTGGAATTTCGAGAAATCGAAGACGTACCCGACGAACCGGTTGAACACCGCAACCAGGAAACTGGACAATTCCTCGACAGTCGTGAACCGGGCCATGCGTTGGCTCAGGGCGTGTTTTTCGCCGAAAATCGAGCGGGCGTCGGCCCCACCGTCAATGGCCGCCCGGGAAAAGAGCGTGATGAGTTCGGCGGCGCCCTGGCGAAGCCGGGGAAAATCGCCGTCGTTGGCCAAATACAACGCCGCCAGCACGCGGTTGATCATTTCCGCCGCACCTGCGCGGTCGCCCTTCCGGATCATTTCCACCAGGCGCCGTTCCACGTCGAACGGATAATCGTGCGCCGCGCCGCCGGGCTCGACCGGATCCCATGAGGCATTCTCAACGACAAGGGCGGGTGCCGGCGATTGCCCGGCCGTCTGGGGCGCAGGTTCCGGACGGGCCCCGCACAGCATTCGCTGCACGCGAGCCAAGGCCCCCACCTGCGCCGGGCTCCTGGCGGGCAACGCCATCACGTGGCCGTGCAAGTCTGGGTCGGCATTGGTGAGCAGGTCGTCCGGCTCCCCCATCGCCAACGGCCCGGCCACCATCCCGTGCCGGGGCAGGCCGCTTCCGTACGTCAACGTCGCGACGAATATCAGGCTCGCCGGGCAATAGTAGATATATTGGCCGTCCCATCGTTCGGCCTCATAACAACCGAATTGGTGCGCTACCTGCGGATCGCAGCGGGTGTCGGCCCGCAGCGGGCAACCCACCGCACAAAAATGCGCGCCGTCGTCCATTTGGAGCGTGCGATCCGAAAAATCGAATAATGCCGTGGATATGCCCGTCGCCGCCGCCCAGTCGTCGGCGACCGCCCGGCATTGGCTTTCTGAAGTTTCCATCGTCGGGAACACCACCGCAACGTCACGCCGCCAGCGCGATAATACGGCTGGCAAGTTCGGCGGCTGAGGCCGCGTCCTGCGCATATCCGTCCGCGCCGATTTTGGCCGCGATATCCTGCGTGACCGGCGCGCCGCCCACCAGGATTTTCACCTGGTCGCGGAGACCGGCTGCTGTCACCGCGCCGATCACAAGTTCCATCTCGCCGATCGTCGTCGTCAGCAACGCCGAAAGGCACAGGATATCTGGACGATAGGTGCGCACGGCGTCCACGAATTTCTCGCTGGACACATTGGTGCCGAGGTCGATGACTTCGAACCCGGACCCTTCGAACATCATTTTGACCAGGTTCTTCCCGATATCGTGCAAGTCGCCTTTCACGGTGCCAATGGCAGCCCTGCCTCGATGGGCCGCGCCGCACTCGAACAACTGAGGCTTGAGCATATTCATGCCTTTGTTGAGAACGCGGGCCGCGATAATGACTTCAGGAACCCAGGCTTCATTGTTCTTGAACCGCTCCCCCAACAAGGCCATGCCCGCCAGCAAGCCATCGTCCAATAGCTGCTGGGCCGACAAACCTTCCTCCAGTCCGCCGGAAATAAGCGTGAGGACATCGTCAGCACGTCCCTTCTGCACCGCCTCTGACAAACGTTTCAACGTGGACATCGCGACCTCTCCCAATACGCCAGATGATTCTATCGGCGCCCTGGCAGCGCTGAGGTCATCGATGGTGGCGGCAGTGCTCGGGCGACTCAGGACCGTGGCTGCCAGGCTGCTCACGCGGCCTCAAGCATCCCGACAGCGAGTTCGGCGGCCGACGCCGCGTCCGGCGCGTACCCGTCGGCGCCGATCTCGGTGGCAAAACTCTGGGTGATCGGCGCGCCGCCGACCAAGATTTTGACCTGGTCGCGCAGGCCGGCCCCGACGACCGCCGTGACGACCGCTTTCTGCTGTTCCATCGTCGTCGTGAGCAACGCGGACAGGCACACCACGTCGGGCGAATTCTGCCGGATCGCGTCCACGAAGGATTCGTCGGCGACATCGACGCCAAGGTCGACAACCTCGAAACCCGCGCCTTCCAGCATCATTTTGACCAGGTTTTTGCCGATATCATGCAGGTCGCCTTTCACCGTCCCGATGACGGCTTTGCCCTTGGGCTCGACGCCGGCCTCGATCAGTTTCGGCTTCAACACCGCCGTGCCCTTGTTGAGCGCGCGCGCCGCGATCAACACCTCCGGCACGAACACCTCATTGTTTTTGAACCGGACACCCAGCAGGCTCATGCCTTTCAGCAGGCCGTCGTCGAGCAATTGCTGGGCCGAAAGACCTTCGGCGAGACCCTCGTCGATCAGGACCAGGACATCTTTGGCTTTGCCCTGCTGAATGGCCTGAGACAATTTCTCTAACGTGGTCATCGTTGCATTCTTCTCTCTCGTTTACAGGTCGTATTTGCTCGGGTCGTACGCATCGGAATCTTCCGCGACGGATGCGGCGAGTTCTTCGGCGGTGGCCGGTATCGTGTCCATCACGCGCGACAAATCATCCAGCCAGGATTTCTCCCGGTCATCGAGATCCAACTCGCCCGCCGCATGGCCGTCCCTCATCGCGTCCAACGCCAGCCTGGCAGCCAATTTGCCGCGTTCGTAATCGTCGCCCACTTTCACCAGTTCGGCGGATATCTTGACAACGACTTCGGGCCGCAGCACATAGGCTTGCGGGTCTAGGCGCGAATCGGAATCGGCGTGCAGGTCGCGCAACATCAGGGCTTGTTCCGCCCCCCTGGCGGTGGCTTGGTTGAATAGCCGGCAGTCGTACACCAACGATTCGAAACAGGCGGTCGGGGCAGGGCCGGACAGCAATTTGACGTTCTGAATGGACTCGTTACTCCACAAATCAGCCACACATCCGGCGATATTGCCGATCGGCGACAGGTGCGCGACGGCCGACGACCGCCCCTCCAAGGCGACGGGAATCCCGCTAATCGCCTTGACATAGACGCCTTCGTATCCGCAATCCTTGTGCGGCCCCTGGGCTCCGCATTCGACGGCCACCAGACTGCGCACCGCAGACACCACCCGCGCTGTCGCCGCGAAAACCTTGGGAATGTAATTGCGCTCGGCCAGCACCATCGCCGTGTTCGCGAAAGCGCAAGCGGTGTCGCCCGAGGCCACGGTGCCCGTCCGGTCGGCAATATCCACGATAGAAGTCCACAAATGGTCCATATCCAGCGCGCCGAGCACCGAGAGGGCGAAAATCGACTTGGGCAAATCGCAATACATCACCGCTTCGTCGTGGACCGATTTACCGCCGACCGATTCGATGGCCAACAAATCAGCGCCGACGTTGGCAGCGCCCTCGAAAGTCTCCATGATCTTGTCCCAATGCGACCCATGCCACATATGTTCCAAATCCCGGCCTTCGCGGATATCGACCGGCGTGATCCGCACCGCCGCGCGAATCCCGTCTTTCGCCTCATGCTCGCGAATGACATCCACCACCGTGCGGGTGACCTCGACGCCCCACGCCGGATTGAACGTCATGGGTGGGAGGACTTCTATTTCGGCGACAAAATCAGAAACCTTCAATTCCGCCGCGCGCTGGCAAATGCCGTCCATGATCGCGCGATAATTGTCGATCACCTCGGCGAACGTGTCCTCGGTAATCAGCATCGGCGGAAGGGTGAAGTTGATCTCCGGATGGACCAGCCCGCCGCCGATCTCCACCCCGCTGCGCGTGGTCACCGGATTTGCGGCGTGGCCGAACACAAATGCGCCCGCGTCAGGATAGGCCACATGACGGGATAATTGCCTGGGCATCAAAGTCACTTCCTCACTGCGCGCGATGCTGCGCCGACGTACCCAGCGTGCCCGTCCCAGGAGGGTGGGAGATAGAAGGTTCTTTGGCTCATCAAAAGGATGGCCCGCTGTCACAGCAGAAGGTAACACCCGGTGTACGTGATGGTATTCGGACCGTAGTAATAGCCCACGCCGTTGTCGGTACACACGTCGCTGACGACCAGCCCGAATGCCTCCATAGACGACACCGCCTGGTCCGGGTGGCGGCACGGCTCACCGGGGTAGGCACACGTCTCGCAGATCGTGCATGTCCCATTCGCCAGCGCCACTAGCCCTGGATAGTCCGGGCGCAAATGCTCGCGGAAATCCGCCACGCGTTGTTTCTGGAGCGCGTCGGCGGCCATCATGGCGTCGTAATCGAACGGATCCTCCAGTTCGGCCGTCGTCTGGACGATGAGCCCATGTCTGTACCGCTCGATCACGCTGCGGTTGTCGTCCAACGTCCCGCATGCGGGCGGGCACACCCAGGACTTGTTGTACGCCTGGCAGCGATCCGCCGCGCACATGTCGCGTACCTCGGCCCTGGGCCGCAGGGTGGACACGTCGAGCAATCCCGCATGAGAGAAACCGAAATCAAGGGCTTCGCGGACCAGGTCACGCATAATCAGCACCGCCATTCATCACCCAGAACAGACTAATCGCCTGGCATGTGGAGGGGGTTTCTCCACACGCCAGGCGATTGAATCTACGCCAGTGCTAGCTCTTCGGGCCGATGGGCAGTTTCGCCTTCTTCGACACCGAGTTGAACACGCCCGCGAACGAGGCGTACCACGCCAGCAAAGCGGTAAGAATGCCAAACCAGCCGGCGACGATCGTCACCATCGGGACACCGCTGAACTTGCCGATCGTCAGGCCGATGAAGGTGATCAGCAGCGGAATGAACACCAGCGTCAACGCCCAGTTCACATGCCACACCGACACCAACATGTACGCGGTGAAAATCGTCCACGCCAACAGGAACACCCCGACGCCGGTGTCAATATGATCCAGCGACGAGAACAGGCTCAGGTGGGTGTTGAGATACCAGAACGCCAGCCAGAATGCGCCATACGAACTAAAGGCCAACGCGCCGAACGTGTTGTTCCTGAAGAACTCGAACGCACCAGCAATGAGCTGGGCAAGGCCGCCATAAAACAGGACGATGCCGAAAATGACCGGCTCCGCCGATGGATCAACGAGTCCAGCGTTGAAAACGGACAATGCAAACGTGGTGAGGGCGAAACCAGCGAGCCCGAGTGGACCGGGATCCGCCAATGTGAACGGGCGACCAGGGGTGTCAGACATGAGAATACCTTTCGTGCCATAGCATGTGGTCCCCAACCATCGTGAGTAGCAAGAACAGGCCCGCCCCCCGACGAGAACCGACCGACCACCAATAGCCGCCACGAGACGTCAACCAGTTTGTAACCGGGAATAGTCATTCATCGGTTGTTCCAATGAATAACCCTCTTATGTCGTCGTTTGTCTGCCTCGTCTGCAACCCCGATGAAGCGCACCATCACTGGTGAACAACACCTAGGGCCTTGTCCTCATTGCCCACATGATTGAGGTAATGAAGTCCGCAGCTTATTCCCGATGATTGCCAGCTTTCAAGACCCCTCGCCAAGCATGGACTGATTACAATTACCATAGGTTGCGTGATGCTATGACACGACGAGTACACGACGCAGGCGCGCTGGGCGCCGCCTCAACGGGAGAGATCGGGCCGCACGATGGCCGCGAACAAGACCTCCAACGCCTGATGCTCGACGCGTTGGCCGCTGACGGGCTGTGGCGTGACCTGCCACCGAACGTACTGCTGGACGGGCGCGACGCCTGGGTGGTCGCGGACTGCATCGACGGGCGTCCGTTCGCCGACGGCGCTGCCGCACCGCTGAGCCCCCGCACCGCCGGGGCGTCGCTGGCGGCCCTGTTCGGATTATGGGCGGGCGGCACATCGGTCGCCGCCGACGACGTCGCACGGGCGGCGCTGCGGGGCGGCCTGCCCGTGTGGGTCCATGACGGATGCGCCGCCAACGAGGCGGCGGGCCGCGTCGCCGGGCTCATGGCCTCCCACCTCGACGCCCTGGACGCCGTCCGGGCCGCGATCGGGTGCCCCGCCGATGCCGATGCCGATGCGGGTTCCGGTGTGCGGTGCGACGCGGCGGCAAGGCTGGCCCGCGCGTTGGAAGGCGGGAACCCGCAAGACCGGTTGGCGCAATTCGAGCGGGCGGGGGTGCGTCGGGGAGCCTATGCCGGGGAACACCGCGAGTTGGTGTTCGTCGTCAACCAGGTGCCCGGAACGACGCTCGACCGCACGCGGGTGGCCGACGCGTTCGGCGGCGCGCAGGCGTTCGACGTGGACGCGTGGGCCCTGGGCGACACGGCGCGGGCAGCGGCGCGCGTCATGGACCTGGACGACGATGCGGCTGACGCCATCGCCGATGCGATGCTCGATTTCGCCCTCACGGCGGCGTTCGCGTTGGGCAACGATCGGATGCGGATCGTCGCTGTCAGCTAGCTAACGGCCTCGCGCTTCGTTTTTCAGCGCCACCGCGTGGTCGGCGAAATCCCCCTCGTGGCGCCGGTCGGACACCGTGTAGGCGATCTTCAACACCACCGCCATCACCACCATGAGGACGCCGATGAGGCCGCACATGAACGCCACGGTGCCGCCGGCACTCGACGGGTCCACGAACATATCGACGGAGAACCCTGCGGCCAACGCCACGATCACGGCGACCACGACCAGCACCACGCCGACGATTAACAGCCACCGGACCCAGAACCGGGCCGACGACGGGCTGGCAATGTTGGCCGACGACACGGCGGCGTACGCCTGTTTCGCCACGTCCCGCGCCTCGTCGTCGCTCATCTGGGGGTTGGCCGCGATCTGGTCGGCGATCCGCTCGTTGACCTGGATTTCGTAGCCCAACTGGGACGACGCCTGCGGACGCCAGGACGCTTGGTCCGCGCTGCCCTGCGTGCTTTCCGGTTCTGACATGGTCTCGTCCTTCCGTTGGCCGTCCGAGCCCGCGCGCCGGAAAACTGGGCTGTCCATGCCCGGCGCCAGCACGCGTCCTCGACTTCAACGACTCGGTGATCGTGGCGATTATTATGCCATCTTCTGCTGGCAGGCTGCCCTGAACTGCCAATAATTCCCCGCAGCGATACGCTGGAATCCCCACAACGTAAGGACGACGATGACGACCCGCGATGACATTGTGAACGGGCACACAGCCCTGGGCATCGAACTCGGCTCCACCCGGATCAAGGCCGTCCTGATCGGCCCCGACGCGCAGCCGCTGGCCACCGGGGGCCACGACTGGGACAACCAGTTCGCCGACCGGCTGTGGACCTACTCCCTGGACGATGCCTGGGACGGGCTGCGCGCCTGCTACGCGGACCTGGCCCGCGACGTGCGTGACCGCTACGGCGTCGACCTGACCAGCGTGGGGTCGATGGGCATCTCGGCCATGATGCACGGCTACCTCGCCTTCGACGCCGACGGCCACCTGCTGGTGCCGTTCCGGACGTGGCGCAACACCAACACGGGCCAGGCCGCCGCCGCGCTCACCGAGGCGTTCGGCTACAACATCCCGCTGCGCTGGAGCGTCGCGCACCTGTACCAGGCCGTCTTGAACGGCGAAGAGCACGTCGCCCGCGTCGCGCAACTGACGACGTTGGCCGGGTATGTGCATTCGATGCTCACCGGGGAAAAAGTGCTGGGCGTGGACGACGCGAGCGGCATGTTCCCCATCGACGTCGCCACCAAGACGTTCAACGCCGCCATGCTGGACCGTTTCGACGATCTGGTGGCCGACCGGGGGTTCGGGTGGAAAATCCGCGACATTTTGCCGACGGTCCTGGTGGCGGGGGAATCCGCCGGGCGGTTGAGCGCCCAGGGTGCGGCGTTGCTCGACCCGACGGGGACGTTGCGTCCGGGCGTGCCGATGTGCCCCCCCGAGGGCGACGCGGGCACCGGCATGGTCGCCACCGACAGCATCGCCGTGCGCACCGGCAACGTGAGCGCGGGCACGAGCATCTTCGCGATGGTGGTGCTGGAGCGCGAGCTGAGCCGCGTCTACCCCGAACTCGACATGGTCACCACCCCCGCCGGGGACCTGGTGGCGATGGTCCACTGCAACAACGGGGCCAGCGAGGTGGGCGCGTGGGTCGGCCTGTTCGCCGACGCTGTCAAGGCCCTGGGGGTCGCCGTTGGCACGGACGCGCTGTACGAGGCGCTGCTGCGGGCGTCGTTGGACGGCGACGCCGACTGCGGCGGTGTGCTGGCCTACAACTACCTGTCCGGCGAACCGATCACCGGCCTGGAGGAGGGACGCCCGATGGTGTTGCGGACGCCCGACGCGCGGTTCAGCCTCGCCAACGTGATGCGCGCCCAGTTGTTCGCGGCCTTCGCCACCCTGGCGATCGGCATGGACACGCTGCGGGCCGAGGATGTCCGCCTGGACAAGATGTTCGCCCACGGCGGCGTGTTCCGGACCAAGGGCGTCGCGCAACGTTATCTGGCGGCGGCGTTGGGCACCCCGGTGTCGGTCGGCGAGGCCGCCGGGGAAGGGGGGCCGTGGGGCATGGCCGTCTTGGCCGCGTACACCCACGACCGCGAGCCCGGCCAATCGCTGCCCGGCTACCTCGCGCGCCGGGTTTTCGCCGACGCGCCCCTGGAGACCGTCGTCCCCGACCTGTCCGATGTTGCCGGATTCCAGGCATACCTGCGACGCTTCCGCGACGGATTGGCCGTCCAACGCGCCGCCGTCGAGGCCGTGTAGGCGGGCGATTTCAGCCGGCGCGGGTTGTGCGTCGGCGGCATCCGAGTTCGTCAGGGCTTCGTCAGGGCTTCGTCAAGGCGCTGTGCTGTCCGCCATGATGGATCCAGGACGGACAGCACAGCGCGCGGGGGCATGGGGGTCGTCCCCCATCTTCGTCAGGGCACAGCGCTGTCCGCCATGATGGATCCAGGACGGACAGCACAGCGCGCGGGGGTATGGGGGTCGTCCCCCATCTTTGTGACAGCATTGTGTTGTGCCAACCGATATCGAGATCGCCCAAGCGACCCCACTGACGCCCATCACCGACATTGCCACCGCTGCGGGCATCCCCGCCGACGCGCTGGAGACCTACGGACGCTACAAGGCCAAAGTTGCCGCGCTGACAAGGGAGAACGGCCCCCACGCCTCTGCCCCCTCGTCGCGGCAGGGCAAACTGATCCTGGTGACGGCCATGTCCCCCACCCCTGCGGGCGAGGGCAAGACGACGACCACCGTCGGGCTGGCCGACGCGTTGAGCCTGCTGGGGAAGCGGACGATGGTGGCGTTGCGCGAACCGTCACTGGGGCCGGTGTTCGGCGTCAAGGGCGGCGCGGCGGGCGGCGGATATGCCCAGGTGGTGCCGATGGAAGACATCAACCTGCATTTCACCGGGGACATGCACGCCATCACCGCCGCCAACAACCTGCTGGCCGCCATGTTGGACAACCACCTCTACCAGGGCAACGCGTTGGACGTCGAGCGGGTGGTGTGGCGTCGTTGCCTGGACATGAACGACCGGCAGTTGCGGCGCATCACCGACGGCGTGGGCGGGCGTCCCAACGGCGTCGAACGCGACGACGGCTTCGACATCACGGCGGCCAGCGAGGTGATGGCCGTCCTGTGCCTGGCCACCGGCCTGGACGACCTCAAGGCGCGGCTGGGGCGCATGGTCGTCGGCTACACGGCGTCGGGAACCCCGGTGAGCGCCGACGACCTGAACGCGACGGGCGCGATGACCGCGTTGCTGCGCGACGCGTTGAAGCCCAATCTGGTCCAGACCCTGGAACACACCCCGGCGTTCGTCCACGGGGGGCCGTTCGCCAACATCGCGCACGGCTGCAATTCGGTGGTGGCCACGCGCACCGCGCTCGGGCTGGCCGATTACGTCGTCACCGAGGCGGGGTTCGGGGCCGACCTGGGCGCGGAGAAGTTCTGCGACATCGTCTGCCGCCAGACGGGTCTTCGTCCGGACGCGGCGGTGGTCGTCGCGACGGTGCGAGCGCTCAAACGCCACGGCGGGGCTGCCGACGCGAGCGTGGAGGACGTCGACGCGGTAGGGCGCGGCCTGCCGAACCTGCTCCAGCACGTCGCCACCATGACCGACGTGTTCGGGGTGCCTGCCGTCGTCGCCGTCAACCGCTTCCCCGCCGACACCGACGCCGAATTGGCGCTGGTGCGCGAGGCGTGCGCGCGGGCCGGCGTCCAGGCAGCCATGTCGGAGGTCTGGGCGCGCGGCGGCGAGGGCGGACGCGAACTGGCGGCGGAGGTCGTGCGGCTGGCCGACGAGCCGTCGGATTTCCGCTTCTCTTACGAGGTGGACCAGCCGTTGACGGCCAAAATCGAGGCCATCGCGCGGCGGATCTACCGGGCCGACGGCGTCCGGTTCAGCGACGAGGCACTCGAGGAAGCACAGCGGTTGGAAGCCGACGGTTTCGGCGGCCTGCCCGTGTGCGTCGCCAAAACGCAGTACAGCTTCTCCGACAACGCGAAACTGCTGGGCGCGCCCCGTGGCTTCACGATCACCGTCCAGCACCTACGAGTCTCGGCGGGCGCTGGCTTCGTCGTGGCGCTGACGGGCGCGATCATGACGATGCCCGGCCTGCCCGCCGTCCCGTCGGCTGAAAAGATCGACGTAGACGCCCAGGGCGTCATCTGGGGCCTGTTCTAGCCCCCAACCCAGCGCTGAGGGCTGCCCTTCCTGCCGAGGACTGGCGCTCAAGGGCAGCCCTCGGCAGATTGGGCAGCCCTCGGAGAGGGGCGGTGGGGTGGGCGCGCTGACACGCGCTTCACGCCGGGGTGCGCCGGGGTTTGGTCAGGCGAACAGGGGGGTGGTGAAGTAGCGCTCGCCTGTGTCGGGGAGGATGGTGGCGACCGTTTTGCCAGGGCCCAGTGTGGCGGCTAGGCGGACGGCTGCGACGACGTTGCTGCCCGACGAGATGCCCGCCAGCAGGCCCTCCTCGCGGGCTAGGCGCTTGGCCATCGCGACGGCGTCCTCGTCGCTGACGACCGCTACGTCGTCGTAGACGGACGTGTCGAGGTTGGCGGGGATCAGGCCGTCGCCGATGCCCATCTGGACGTGCGACGTGACCGGACCGCCGGACAGGATCGCGGCGTGTTCGGGCTCGACGGCCCAGATGACCACGTCCGGGTTCACCTCGCGCAGCCGCCGCCCCACGCCCGTGATCGTCCCGCCCGTGCCGATGCCCGCGCAGAAACCGTCGATGGCCCCCACCTGGTCGATCAACTCGGCGGCGGTCGCGTCGTGGTGGATGGCCGGGTTCGCCGGGTTCTCGAACTGCTGGGGAATGAAAACGTTCGGGTCGTTCGCGGCGAAATCCAGCGCGGTGCGCAGGCACTCGTCGATGCAGGCGCCGATGTCGCCGGCGTCGTGGACGAGCACTACCTCGGCCCCGTAGGCGGCGATGATCTTGCGGCGCTCCTCGCTGACCGAATCCGGCATGACGATGCGCACCTTGATACCCCGGACGGCCCCCACGAGCGCCAGCCCGATGCCCTGGTTGCCGCTCGTCGGCTCGCAGATGACGGTATCCGGCCCGATCAGGCCGCGCGCGGTCGCGTCGTCGATCATGGCCACGGCGGTGCGGGTTTTGATCGATCCGCCGACGTTGAGCCCCTCGAATTTCACGACGACGTCCGCGCAGCCGTCCGCTGGGATGCGCCGGAGCCGGATGACGGGGGTGTGGCCGATCGCGGCAAGCACGTTGTCGTTGATCATGGGCCCTGTCCTATCAGGTTCGCCCGCCGGATTCAACGTCGGCGAGTGACGCCGACGGACGCGCCATGGGATGTGTCCTGCGACCCCCGCGCGAAGGCCCGACGCGGTCAGCACTGTTGCCGCACCGGGGCACAATCTAAGCATGGACGACGAACGGGCAGTGGTGCTGGGCGGCGGCGGGGCAACCGCCATCGCGTGGGAACTGGGCGTCGCGGACGGGCTGGCCGCCGCTGGGGTGGATGTGCGCGTTGCCGATCGGATCATCGGAACGTCGGCGGGCGCGCTCGCGGGGACGAAACTGGCGTTGGGCACCGGGTGGGACGACATCCGCACATGGGTGAGCACGCCGCAGGAGTTCAACGCCACCATGTCGCCGTTCGCCGCCGCGCGTCTGTTTAGTTGCCAACTCGTCCCCGACCGCCACCGGGCGCTCGTCCGGTTCGCCCGTTCGTTGCTGAAACGCTGGACGCCGCAGGCCGAAGCCGACTGGATCGCCTATGCCGCCGGTGACCTGGACGGCGTGGCGTGGCCAGGTTCATTGGTCGTGACAACGGTGAACGCCCTGACCGGCGCCCCGGCATGTTGGACGGCGGCCGGTCCCGTCGGGCTCGACCGCGCCGTGGCAGCCAGTTGCGCGCTCCCAGGCGTCTTCCCGCCCGTACGCCTCCCGCCGAACGGCACGCCCCACATCGACGGCGGCATGCGCTCCCCCGCCAACGTCGACCTGGCCGGCGACGCGAAGCACGTCATCGCGCTGGCTCCCAGCACCGGTGCCATGCAACGGTGGCGTCGTCCCGAGAACCAGGCCTCCAGCCTGCCCGGCAAGGTCTGCCTCATCACCCCCGACGACGCCTCCCGGAAGGCGCGCGGACTGGACCACCTCGACACTCGCCGGGGCGCGGACGTCTTCGCCGCCGGACGAGAACAGGGCCTCACGTACGCCGACAAGGCCCGCGCCGTATGGGGCTAGACGGATGAGTCGTCAGCCGTTGACCGTGATCTCAGCGATCCCGCCCTTGTAGTAGCCACCGCTCGTGCCGTCGGGGGGCAGCAGAGTCAGATAGACCAGCAGGTAGCGGCTGATGACCGGCGTCTTCGGGGTGAGCGTCACCGTCGTGCCCGCCTTGGTGGCGCTGGCGACGACCGTCCAATCGTTGACGGTGGCCGTGGGCGCCTGGTCGGCGTTCGTCTTGGGAACCCGCAACTCCACCGACGTTCCGGTGCCGACCAACTGGAGCGCCACCGACGTCACCGACGACGGGTGCCCCAGGTCGAGGAGCAGGCCGGTGCCCGGCTTGAGGCCGCCCAGATTCGGGCGGTTGTGGTAGCGGGCCGTGTACCACGCGGTCGACGGGTCGCCGTCGATGGCCAGCTTCGCCTGGGCCGCGTTTTCGCTTCCGGCGCCGCCGTCCTTGGTGGGGTCGAAGGACACGGCGCTGTGGATGGCCAGCACGGTGGGTGTGGGGGTCGGCGTGGGCGTCGCGGAGGGCGTCGTCGCGGTCGTCGGGGACAGGGCCGGCAGCGGGATCAGCAACGACCCGGTGGCCGCGACGGCGACGACCGCCCCCACCAGCACCGTCACCCCGATCAGGACGAGCGGGCGCCAACGACGGCCCTCGCGCTTCTCCCCGGCACCCGAACCAGCACTGCCACCCCTCTTCGCGCCCGACGCGGACTTGGGCGGCGGCGGGACAGGCATGAACACCGACTCGGCCTGGAAGTCTTCGCCGTCGTCCATCACGTCCAACGCCGCCGTCTCCCCGGCCCCGGCAGCGAACCGGAAGGCCACGTCGGGCATCGCGGGGACCGGCGGGGCCACGTGTGACTGCGGCTCGAATTGCGGCGGCATCGCCATCCGCACCCGCAGATCCCCGGCGGCGCTGGCCGGGCCGAGCACCAGCGACAACGCGGTGGTCACCTCGGCGGCGGTCGTCAGCCGCGACGCGTGGCCCTGCGGCACCGGGGACAGAATGCGGTCGACCACCGATTCCAGGGCCGGGTCCACGGTGCGGCGCACGGCGCTGGGCGGCGCCAGCACCCCAGCGCGGACGGGCGCGGCGGGCAGGCCGTACGCGTCGCCGCCAGGCCAGCGGGCCACCAGGCAGGCGTACAGCAGCGCGCCCAGGGCGACCACGTCGCGTTGGGGATCGTCCGCGACATCGCCGGAGTCGAACGCGGCGTCCACCAGCAGGCCGGTGATCTTGATGTTCCCGGTGGTCGAGATGAGGACGGTGGCCGGGCTGAGATGCCCGTGGCACAGCCCGTCGGCGTGCAGGCCCGCCACCACGTCGGCCACCTCACGGACGACCCACGCGGACTCGGCGCCGGTCAGCGGCCCGCCCTCCACAATGCTGGCCAACGTCTGCCCGGCGACGTACTCGTACACCAGGTAGGCGCCCTGGCCGGACAAGGCGTCGGCGTCCACCACGTCTAGGACGCGCAACACCCGCCCGTCGGTGGCCGCCGCCGACCGCCGGGCCAACGCGGTGATCGTCTCGGCGTTCGGGTTGTCGGGCGTCAGCAGATGGATCAGCACCGGCCTCCGCAACACATGGTCGAGCGCCCGCCAGGTGTAGGTGTGGCGGCGCTGCGCCAACAACTGCTCCAACTGGAACCGGTCGCCCAGCATGTCGCCGAGTTGCGCGGGTTCGGGCGGCGCCCCGGTTAACGGCATCGCCGACGATATCGGCGCGCCGGGCTGGGACGGCGCCGCGATGGGGATGAACACGCCGCGCCCGTCGGGGTCGAGGTTGACCAGTTCGGCGGTGGGCATGTCCACCGACCGCGCGAAAACGGTGGTCGGGGCGTCGAAGTCCATGTAGGGTCCGGGGATGCCGGGAGTGGCCACCGGGGGCGGGGCCGTGACCCGTGGGAGTTTCACGGTCGCCTCTGCCGCGTCGTCGTCTGGCTGGGAACCGGCTGGCGCTTTGGCAGCCCTGCCCGTCAACCGTCGGCCCAACCCGGTGACGGCGCCCGTGAAGCGCCGCACCATCGTCCCCAATTCGTCCACCTCGGCGATGCCCAGCCGTTTGGCGACGAGGAAGTACACGACCAGCGCGGCGACCGCCGCGACGAGGACCGAGACCACCAGCGCCCCGAGCCCCCGCCAGCGCGACCCCGCCCACACGATCACCCACGCCACGGCCACCGCCGGCACCGCCGCGACGACCAGGCGTCCCATGTGGCCCATCAGCGCGCGGCCATCCAGGGCGGGCAGCCGCCGTCTCAGCGCCCGGAACGTGACGAACACGCCGACGACATATCCGCCCGCATACCCCCCGGCGAGCCAACTAGCCACCGTCGACGGCTGAGCCCACGCCAGCACGAACAGGATCGACAGCCCGACGTTGGCGACGGTGATGACGATCTGCAAGAAGAACAGCGTCTTGGTGTTGCTCAGCGCGTAGAACGGGCGCAGCAGGAGGTACTGCATCGAGTACGGCACCAGGCCGATCGCCATCGCCGCGAGCGCCCAGGTGACGACGTGGTAGTCGGCGGCGGCGTTGCCGTAGGCGATCAGCAGCCGCACGATCGGGTCGGCCAGCACGAGGAAGGCGACCGCCGCCGGGACGATGAACGTCGCCACCAGGCGCATGGACCGGGTGGTCTCGTCGGCCAGTCCGTCCATGTCGCCGTCCTTGGCGTAACGGCTGGCAGCGGGCAGCATGGCGGTGGCCAACGAGATCGTCAAGACCGAATGCGGCAGGATCCAGATGAGCTGGGCGTCGTTGAACGCGGTCAGGCCCCCGGCCATCCCCCCGTCGGCGGTCGGCGCGGCGGTCGAGGCGAGCTGGCTGAACACGATCTGGCAGACCTGCGCCAGCAGCGTCATGCCCAACGCCCACTTGGCCACGTTGACCGTCTGGCCCAATCCGGTGCCCCGCAGGTCGAAACGGGGATGGTACCGGAACCCCGCCCGGCGCATGAACGGCAACAGCACCGCCATCTGCAAGACGACGGCCAACGTCGAACAGCCGCCCAGCAGCCACACCTGGGGCGTCGTGAACGCGGTGGTCTTGGAGACGTTGGTGCCGACCATGCCCAGGTAGATGGCGAACATAGCGATGGAGATGACGTTGTTGGCAATCGGCGCCCACATCATCGGGCCGAAACGCTCGCGCGCGTTGAGCACCTGGCCGACCAGCAGGAACATGCCATAGAAGAAGATCTGCGGCATGGTGATGTAGGCCATCAACACGAGCGACTGCCATTGCACCGCCATCGCCGGCGTCCGCCAGTCGCCGCTGGTGTAGATGCCGGTCACCCAGGGGGCGGCCACCGTCAAGATCACCGTCACCGCGCCCAGGATGAGGATGAACCCGGTGATGATCCGGTCGACGTACGCCTTGCCGCCGTCCTCGTCGTTGGCGATGGCCCGGACGATCTGGGGCACGAGCACCGAGTTGAGCGTCCCGGCGGCCAGCAGCGTGAACAGCGCGTTGGGCACCGATTGGGAGTAGCTGAACACCTCGACGCGCTGCGAGCTGGCGCCCAGCGCCGCGCCCATCATGGCCGTGCGGACGTAGCCCAGGACGCGGCTGACCATCGTCCCCGAGGCCATGACGGCGGTCGCGTTGAGCAGATGCCGGGTGTCGCTCACGAGTCGGCGTCTCCTTTCGGCGCGTGCCTGACGGCTCCCTTGGCCACCTGGCGGATGCGCACCACCGTCGCAACCGCGAGGACAGCGGCGGAACACCCGATGATGATCCACCCGATTATCCCAAGATTCGTCACCTCGATGGTCACCTGGGACGCCGGGGTGATGGCGTGGCCGTCCACGGCGGCGACGCTGATGTTCGCGATGGCGATGCCGTCGCCCCTGGCTTGCGGGCTCAACACGATGGTCTGGCTGACCTTCGCGGGAATGGTGGTGGCGGTGCTGGTGGGCACGCTGATGGCGGCGTTGTCGGTCGTCGTGACGATGGCGACATCGACCGGGGTGGGCAGCGCGTTGGTGACCGTCACCGGGAAATCGTTGGACTGGGAGGACATCACCACGCGGGGGCTGACGTTCAACGTGATCTGCTCGCGGAGCGCGCGGACATCGGACAGCGAGATGACCGCCGAGCGGTACGCCTGCCACGCGTCCGGGTTCCCGGCCCATTGCGACGACGCCAGCCGGCTCAGGACCGCCGGCTCGTCCCCGGCCAACGCCGCCGAGGGCACGACCTGGCTGTACAGCGGCAGGTCAGCCGACGCGCGGGTGACGGCGGCGCGTTCGGTGGCACTCAAGCCCTGTGGTTTGGCGGGGGCGTACGCGGCGGGGGCGCCCGGTTGTTGCGCCAGGAGGCTGCCCAGCGGCACACGGCGCATCCACGGCGTCATCGTCTGGTTGCTCGACGCCAGGCCCGCGTCGTCGGTGATCAGCCGCACCTGCCCGCCAGCGAGAGCCGCCGAGGCGAGCACGTCCAACGCGTCCGGACCCGGCTGCCCCGCCCCGCCGAAGGCCGTCACCGGCACCGCGAGCGCGCCGATGCCCGTCGACGACACCTGGCCAGAGTCGATGTTGGCAGCCATGACGGCAGCCGGTGTCACGCCAGCCAGCGAGGCCACATACGACGTGGTGGCCGCCAGGCCGGGGGGAATCGCAACCAACGGCAACGCGAGCGCCCGCGCACATGCCTCCTGCGCCTGCCCGCACGCGTCCTGCGCCTGGGCGACCCACGTAGGCGCGTCGGCGCTGGCGGCGAGGTCTGGGTCGGCGAACAGGGTGCGCGCGCCCTCGCCCGCCGGAAGCGCCTCGAAACGCGCCAGCCATTCGGCGGCAACCCTCTGGCCGGTGCCGGGGGTGTTCTTCCCTCCCGCGTGGTAGACCTCGTAGCCGTCGGCCATGTCGGCCACTTCTTCGACCAGCGCCGGGTCCACCAGGTAGCTGGCCTGCCCCGCCTCGACAGCCGACAGCAGGTCGTTCAGGCGCCCGCTCAAGTCTGCGGCCAGGGTGTCGTCGGAAAACAGGTTGCCGGTCAACTGCGTCGGCGGCGCGGACAAAAAGACGATGGGCGTCACCGGGACGGGAGTGGTGGCCGGAAGGGTGGCGAACGTCCGCGACTGCCCGATCAGCGTGTAATTCGACGACGCGTCAGCCGTTCCCAGGACGCGGACGCCGATGGGATAGACCGCCCCCGGCGTGTCGAAGCCCAACTGCGCCAGCGTCGCCTTCAAGGTGACCTCGGCGGTGGTCCCCGGCGGGAAGGGGACGGTCGACAGGGTGAGAACGTCGAATGTCTGACCCGACGCGATGACGGTCGACCCCCAGCCGTCCGTCGTCGCCGGGGCGTCGCGCATGGTCGCCAGATCGCTGATCGGGTCGCGAGCACGCCACAGCCGCGCCTGCACGCCGTAGGCGTCCACGGAACCGGTATTGGTGACGGTGGCGGTGACGGTGGCCTCGTCGGTGGGCTTGCTGCCCGCAATCGTGATGCCGGTGACATCGACGGAAACGGCCAGACCGGTCGCGGCACTGGCGGGCGTGCTCACGGGACCCGCGAACGCGGCGGCCAGCGCCAGGGCGAGGCCGCACACGAACGCGGCTACCCCACGCACCCGCTCGTACCCGCCGTCGCTCACCGTCCCATCGTACGGTGGGCGCGGGCAATAACGGCGTTATTCATCAGCGCCGGTTTGGCGAGCGCGATCGACGGTGGCCGGCAACGCTGGCTGGCGAAGCGGGGATCAGGCCGCCGGGATCAGGCCGCGTCGGGCGAAAACGTGGACGGGGTCTGGGTCGGCCCCGCGAAAACGGCGATAGGCGGCCATCACGTCGCGCGAGCCGCCGACCGACAGCACGTCGCGGCGGAATGTGTCGCCGTTGGCCCGGGTCAGGCCCCCGTTCTCGGCGAACCAAGCCACGGTGTCCGCGTCGAGCACTTCGGCCCACAGATAGTCGTAATATCCAGCCGCGTAGTGGCCACCGCCCCAGATATGGGAGAAATAGCAGCTCCGGTATCGCGGCGGGACCAGTGGAAAGTCAACGCCGAAGCGGGCCAACGCGGCCTGCTCGAAGGCGTCGATGCCGTCGGCGCTGTCCGGCAATTCATCGGCGGACGCCTGGTGCCAGGCTTGGTCGAGCAGCATCGCCGCGAAAAGCTCCAACGAGTCGAACCCCTCGCCGAAATGCCGGGACGCCAGCAGTTTGCCGACCAGCGCGTCGGGCATCGGCTCGCCGGTATCGCGGTGCCGGGCAAACGACGCGATCACGGACGGCTCCCACGCCCACATCTCGTTCACCTGACTGGGGAACTCCACGAAATCGGGCGGCACCCTCGTCCCCGACACGCTCGGGTAGCGCACGTCGGCGAGCAGCCCGTGCAGGTCGTGGCCGAATTCGTGGAACAACGTCGTCACCTGATCCCACGTCGTCACCGACGGTTCGCCCGGCGCGGGCCTGGTCAAATTGCAGTTGTTCGTCACGACCGGACGGTCGCCGGTCAGCGTGGATTGTTGCGTCAACGGCGTCATCCACGCGCCGCCCTGCTTCGAGGGGCGGGCATACGGGTCGACCTGCACCAGGCCCAGCAGGGCGCCGTCGGCCTCATGGACCGCGTACGTGCGGCACTCGTGCGTGTAGCCCGCGATGTCGTCGCGACGGGTGAAGGTCAGTCCGTACAGCCGGTTCGCGGCCTCGAACACGCCCTGTTCGAGCACCGTCTCGAATCGCAGGTACGGGGCCAGGGCCTTCTCGGCCACGTCGTAGTCGGCCTTGCGGACCTTCTCGGCCACCCAGGCCCAGTCCCACGCCTCCAGCGTCGCGCCGGGGATCAGCCGGTTCAGGTGGTCCTGGAGCCGCGCGGCCTCGGCCCGCGCGTTCGCCACGGCGGCTGCGGCAGCCTTCTCCAAGAGTGCCATGACGGCGTCGGTCGTCTTCGCGCACCCGTCGTCGGCGACGTAGGCGGCGTAGTGCGCGAAACCGAGCAGGCGAGCCTTCTCATCCCGCAACCGGGCGATGGCCAAGATCGTCTCGCGCACGTCCGACGGACCGGACTGGCCGCGTTTGACCGACGCTTCGAACACCCGGCGACGGGTGTCGCGGTCGTCGAGATCGGCCAGGATCGGCTGACGGGTCGTGTTCACCAACTCGATAACCCAGCCGTCCAGCCCACGCGCCTGCGCGGCACCACGAGCTGCGGCCATCTGCGCCTCGTCCAGGCCGGCCAGTTGCGCGGCATCCGTCATATGGACGCCAGCCGCCGCCCGCGCCTTGACCAGCGCCGCCGCGAACTCGCTCTGACAGGCCGCAAGCTGCTCGTTGAGCGCCTTCAGCCTGGCCTGGTCGGACGGCCCCAACGTGACGCCGCCGCGCCGAAACTCGCGCAGTTTCTCGCTCAGCCACCAGGCGTCCTGCTCGTCGGCAGCCACCTCCCCCGCGTCGACGCGCGCCTGCAACTCGGCCAACCGGTCATAGAGCCGACGGTCGAGCACGATCGCATCCGCGTGCCGAGCCAACTGCGGCGCGATCAGCGCCTCGATCTCGTCGCGCCGCTCGTTCGTATCGGCCTCCCGAGCCGTCCCGAACGCCGCACACACCGCCGACAGTTCCACCCCCGAACGCTCCCACTCGCGGATCAACTCGATGGTCGCCGGCCTGGACACCGCCACCCGTTCGAGCGCGCGACGCTGCCCCTCCATCGCCGCCGTGAACGCCGGCACCCAGTCCTCGTCGCCGATCTGGGCCCACTCAGGCACCCGGCACCCGTCGACCTCCACAACCTGAAACACCACGGACAATCCCCTCTCTGGTCAATCAGCTTTGCGCTGGTCACCGCACCGGGTCCATCGACACCAGCACCCGTCGTACCAGCGTAGGTCCAATCCGTCTTGGCCATCGGAGTTATCTCCGCGACAAACGTCTTTTCTTCGACGCTGCCACCGCAGGTGTGGAAACCGGGCGACATCGGAATCGTCGGAATCGAAGAAGACAACGCCGACGCCGTTCTCCCACGCCAACGCCGCCAGGTAGGACTGCGAAGTATGGACAATGTCATCACATTGGGTAGACTGACTGTGGAAAGGAGCGACCGATGAGCGAGCTTGGCTATCACTTGGCGACGGATTCCCTCAGCCTTCGCATCCGGCCCGAGGATCGGGCGTTGTTCGACCGCGCGGCACAGGCGCGGGGGATGAACAGGACGCAATTCGTCCTCGAATCCGCCCGGCGCGCGGCCACGCAGACTGTGCTCGACCAAACCGTCCTCGAATGCGACGACGACGCCTGGGACGCGTTCGTCGCCCGCCTCGACGCGCCCGCCGCGCCAGCGCCAGCGCTCGTCGCCACCATGACGGCACCGACGCCGTGGCAGTAACCCACCCGCTGCGTCCACCGTCCCCGCTGACCCCCGCCCACCGCACCGGCGGTTTCACCTGCGGCGAAGACCTGATGGACACCTGGCTGCGACGCCGGGCGCTGGCCAACCAGTTGTCGGGCGCGTCGCGGACGTATGTGGTAACCGATTCCGACGGCAACGTCATCGCTTACTACGCCCTGGCTGCGGGGGCGGTGATGGCGGCGTCTGCCACCGGGCGCTTCCGGCGCAACATGCCCGACCCGGTGCCCGTCATCATCCTGGCCCGTCTCGCTGTCGACCGCGCCTACCAGGGACGCGGCTACAGCCGTGCCCTGATCCAAGACGCGTTGCGCCGGGTCATGGCCGCAGCCGACATCGTCGGTATCCGGGTCGTCGTCGTCCACGCGCTCAACGACGACCTGCGGGCCTACTACACCCACCTCGGGTTCACGCCGTCCCCGATGGACGACACCCTGTTCATGGTGACGACGAGCGACGTGCGGGCTGCGGCGGGCAGCGCTCTCACCTAGTGTCCTGCGCCAGGTTGTACGGATCAGCACACGGGGTCTGGGCTGGCAGCGTCGCCAGCAAGTCGGACGGGGGAACGCCCAAGGCCCTCGCCAGCCGGACTTTCACAAACTTGTATAAAGCGGTATAAAGCTCCACAAACTTGTAAAGAAGCGGTCGCGGAACTACCCACAGCGCCGCGCCGGGCTCCCGTCAACAGAACACGCCCAGGCGCTAAGGCGGAAGGCGGCATCGGCTGGTCACTGCACGGACGACGTTTTGTTGCGCAAATACAGTTCCACGCGGTTGGTGGTCCAGGTGGCCACCCCAGTGCCAAAGAAATCTTGGTCTTGTGTCCAGATCGGGCAATCCATGACGAGCGCGAGCGCCAGGATTGGCCAATCGTCCGCATCACGCCCGCCGATGCGCATCAATGCTTCATCGCGTGCGGGTGCATAGGCGGTCTCGGTTATCGGTGTCACCACCGGTTCCAGCAATCCGAGCGCATTGAGCGCGTGTTCCGGTGCGATGCCGCGACGCTCCACGATGCCCGGGAGATGGCGCCTGGCGTCTGCATAGACAATATCGGGGGCCATGAAAGCCACACTTTCAGCGTAGGTGGCTAACAATGTGCCGACTTTGGTACCGAGCACCGCGCTGATCAGGATGTTGGCATCCAATACCAATGCCCGCGTCTGAGGCATCAGCGTGTATGCCGTCGTTCGTCGAATTCGCGGACGATCTCGTCAGGCTCGACCCCGGCTTGCGCCAAAGCCTGCCGCATACGATCTGTTTCGAGCAGGAATGCTTCCGCGTCGAATGCGGCCCCAGACGCCACGGGCACGAACATGCCGACGACTTGGCCGTTGCGGGTGACCCTGACCGGCTCACCGGCTGTCATATAGTCGCTCAGGCCGGCCCGGAATTCACGAACCCCGACGCTTGTCATGCCACACCTCCTGTGTGTATGTGAGTGTACACGTCGATCGTTGCCGCAGGGGCACGCGGGGCCTGTGGACCCGGCACGGGACCGGTAAACTGTGGCCTCGTGCCTGACTTGTCACCCAACCAACGCAAACGGCTTGCCGCCGTGCGCCACGTCACGCCCCACGTCGCAGCGTTGGCGGCGTCGTTCGCGGACGCCGGGCACGAGTTCTACCTGGTCGGCGGGTCGGTGCGCGATGCCCTCATGGGCCGGCTGGGCAGCGACCTCGACTTCACCACGTCGGCGCGCCCGGAGCAGATCGAGGCGCTGATGCGGAAAGTGACCTCGGTCGTCTGGGACGTGGGGCGCGCGTACGGCACCGTCGCGGGGCAGATTTCCGAGGACGACGGCTCGTCCTGGCTGGTCGAGGTGACCACATTTAGGGCCGATTCGTACGAGACCGATTCGCGCAAACCCGCCGTCGTGTTCGGCGACCATCTGGGCGGCGACCTGCTGCGGCGTGACTTCACCGTCAACGCGATGGCCCTGTCGATGGCCGGCGACGACGCGGACGCCGGGCTGCTCGATCCGTTCGGCGGCCTGGCCGACCTGGAATTGCGGCTTTTGCGCACCCCCGCCGCCCCCGAATTGTCGTTCTCCGACGACCCATTGCGAATGATGCGCGCCGCCCGGTTCGTGTCCCAATTGGGTTTCCAGCCCGACCCGGACGCCGTCCGCGCGATGACGCAGATGGCGTCGCGGCTGGAGATCGTCTCGGCTGAGAGAATCCGCGACGAATTGTCCAAGCTATTGTTGGGCCCCCACCCGCGCGAGGGGCTGGATTTGCTCGTCGGGACCGGAATTGCCGACATCGTGTTGCCGGAATTGCCCGCGTTGCGGATGGAACGCGACGAGCACAACCACCACAAGGATGTCTACGAGCACAGCCTGACGGTGCTGGAACAGGCCATCGGATTAGAACGCGCGCGCGGGCACGAGCCCGATATCGTCCTGCGGCTGGCGTCGTTGCTGCACGATATCGGCAAGCCTGCCACGCGGCGGTTCGAGCCGGGCGGAAAAGTCAGTTTCCACCACCACGACGTGGTCGGCGCGAAAATGGCCGCCAACCGGATGCGGGCGTTGAAGTTCTCCACCGAACAGACGAAGGCCGTCGCCAAACTCATCGACCTGCATTTGCGTTTCCACGGTTATGGCGACCAGGACTGGACGGATTCAGCCGTCCGCCGTTATGTGCGCGACGCCGGCGACCAACTCGAACGCCTCCACATTCTCACCCGCTCGGATTGCACGACGCGCAACGCCGCCAAAGCGAACAAACTGCGGGCCGCCTACGAGCAGTTGGAATGGCGGATCGACGAATTGGCCGCGCAGGAAGAATTGGACGCGATGCGCCCTGACCTGGACGGAAATCAGATCATGGAAACGTTGGGAATCGGCCCGGGACGAGACGTCGGCGACGCCTACCAATACCTGCTGGAACGGCGCATCGACGACGGCCCGCTGGGCGAGGAATCAGCCCGCGACGTATTGCTCGAGTGGTGGCGGGCGCGGAATTCGGCGCCCACGTCATCGGGCGAGAATCCACCGCCCACCACTGAGGAGGAATGATCCCGGATGACTGCAATGAAGATGGGGGACGACCCCCATACCTCCGCGCGCTGCGCTGCCCGTCTTCCATCCATCATGACGGGCAGCGCAGCGCCCTTCGGAACTCACGATGACATACTGCTCCCCCGCCCGGCTGCCGTCATTTTCGACTGCGACGGCCTCCTGGTCGACACCGAACCCTGCTGGGAAAAAGTAGAAATCGGCATGGTCGCGAAATACGGTTCCAACCTGGGTCCCGCCGAGCGTTCGCAACTCATTGGCACCAGCCACTACGAAACGGTCGCCGCGATGGCGCGCATTTTGAATATGCCCGGCAGCGAGCCGTCCCTGCTGGCCGAATTGACAGACTCGGTCGCCCGCTGCATCGCCGACGAGGGGACGCCCATGCCGGGAGCCCGCGACCTGGTGGACGCCGTCTTGGCCACCAACGTGCCGGTGGCGGTGGCCAGCAACTCGCCCCGCCACATCATGGAGGTCGCCCTGAGGGCCGGGGGGTTCGGCGCGCTGATCGACGTGTCGGTGTGCGGCGACGACGTCGAACACGCCAAGCCGGCGCCCGACCCGTTCTGGGAGGCGTGCCGCCGTCTGGGCGCCGACCCCGCATCCAGCGTGGCCTTCGAAGATTCCCCGCCAGGCGTCGCGTCGGCGATGGCGGCGGGCCTGTTCACCATCTGCATCCCCTCGCCGGGAGTCGACGTTCCCGCCAGCCTGACGCTGCCCACCTTGGCTGACCCCCGCCTGCTCGCCTGGGTGGCACGCTGGTGACGACATGACAAGGCCTGGCAACGCCGACGACGATGTCGCGCGCCGGGCTGGACGACGCGAGGCGAGCACGGTCGATGACTAATACCCCAACGCCACCCCGTATTCCGGCCTCCGTGCCCATGTTCGCGTCGTTGGGCGTCTATAACTACCGGCTGTTTTGGTGCGGCGGGCTGATTTCCAACGTCGGGACGTGGATGGCCCGCGTCGCCCAGGATTGGCTCGTCCTTAAACAATTGACCGACAATTCGTCGCTGGCCCTCGGGTTTATTACTGCCGTCCAATTCCTGCCGGCCATTCTCGGCGTTCCGTGGGTGGGCGCGGTGGCCGACCGGTTCCCGAAACGCCGGATTTTGCAGGTGACGCAGTCGGTCATGATGCTCTCGGCGCTGACGCTGGCCGCCCTCGTCCTGACGGGCAGCGTGCAACTGTGGCATGTGTTCGCGTTGGCAGCGATCAGCGGCTGCGGGCAGGCGTTCGACGCACCCGCGCGGCAGTCCTTCGCGCCGGAGATGGTTCCGCCGCACCTGATCCCCAACGCCGTGGGGCTGAACACGACCTCGTTCAACGCGGCACGGCTGATCGGTCCGGCGGTGGCCGGGGTCGCTATCGCCTGGTGGGGTGTGGGCCCGGCGATGCTGGCCAACGGGCTGAGTTTCATCCCCGTCATCGGCGCAATGGCGCTCATGCGCGTTAAGGAATTGACGCCCGCGCCGAGGACGAAGAAAAAGGGCGCGGTTCGCGAGGGAATCGGCTACGTCCGCCGTCGCCCGAATATCCTCATCTTCTTGTTCATCATTTTCATGTTCGGCACGTTCGGCATGAATTTCCAGATCACCAACGCGCTGGCCGCCACCCAGACGTTCGATGTCGGATCGGCCCAATACGGGTACCTGAATTCCATCATGGCCGTTGGGTCAATCACCGCCGGGCTGCTGGCCGCCAAGAGGACAAACCCTCGGCTGCGGCTGATTTTGCTGGCCCTGGCAGGGTTCGCCGTCGCCACCGCGCTGCTGACGATCGCGCCGAATTACTGGTTCTACGCCATCGTGCTGGTGCCCACCGGCCTGTCCGCCCTGACCGTCATGACCGCCTGCAACGCCTCCACCCAATTGGCCACCGAACCACGGATGCGGGGACGGGTGATGGCGCTCTACATGGCGATATCCCAGGGCGGAACGCCGCTGGGCGCGTCATTCGTCGGCTGGATCGGCGATGTTCTCGGCGCGCGGGCGACGCTGGCGGTGGGCTCGATCGCCGCCGCCGTCACCGTCGTCGCGGTTGGGGCGTACGTCCTCCGCCGCAACCATTGGTCGCTGCCGCGCCACCCGGCCACACACGGCGACGCGCGCTGACCCGGCTACTTCTTCTCGAAAGTCGCCGTCACCCTTCGCTGCGACAGTAACCATGTGGGGGACGACCCCCACACCCCCGCACGCAGCGGCCCCACTACTTCTTCTCGAAAGTCGCCGTCACCCTTCGCTGTGGGAAGACCGGACGGTCATAATCGGGTTCCAGGTTTTCGGTCAGCGCGATCGGGCGTCCGGCAGCCAGTGACTCATAAATCTCGATGAAATCCTTCGCCTGGCGCTCGACCGTCCACTGCGCGGCCAGTTCGACGCTGCGGGCGCGCGCGGCGGCGGCGAAAACCGGGTCGTGCAAGGCGTCCAACATCTCGGTGACGGCGCCCGCCAGCGACACGGGGTTAGGCCGTGCCAACGCCGCGTTGGCCCCCGGATCGACCACCAGGCGCAATTCGTGGTCGACCAGCACCAGCGGCAACCCAGCCTGGGCGGCCTCGTGCAACACGAGCGCCTGGGTGTCGGTCAGGGACGGAAACACGAACACGTCCGCCGACGCGTAATAGCCGCCCAGATCGTCGCGGTCGATTTGCCCGGGCAGTTTGACGCCACCGAAACGCGCCGCCCGTTGCAAACGACGCCGCAACGACGCCTGGCTGTTTTTCCAATCGCCGACGATCATCAATTCGGCGCGCGGCACCCGGTCGCGCACCAATTCAAACGCGTCCAGCAATAACTCGATGCCCTTTTCCTGCGCGATACGCCCCACATAGAGCAGCCGAGGCCCCCGCGCCGACGGGACCATCGTGCGTTCCGGCAACGGATCGGTGCCCGAGGGCACGACGCGCACTTTCGCCGACGGCGCTATTTCCAGCACGCGCCGGGCGGTTTTATCCGACGGTGTGGTGACCAGATTCGCCTCGATGAGCATCGACGCCGCCAATTGCAGCAATTCGACCTGCGCGCCACCCCGGCGCGGGCGGCTGAACCGGCGGGCGTTGAGTTTGGCCCACCCTTTGTCGATACGCGCGTAATGCATTTTGTACGCAGCCGCCAGGAACGGCGCCAGATGCCAATAATGCTCCGCGTAGGCTTCGAAATCCGTGTGCCAGGTGAGCAGCAGCGGTTTGCCCGTCCGTTCGGCTACCCACAAACCCAAAAGCCCGATTGGCCCCAACCCGTGGATATGGACGATATCGGGGGGATTGGCGACGATTTGCGCGAGCCGGTAGTCGAAATCCTGCCCCATCGCCATCCGCGTATGCATCCCGGGAATGATCATCGACGGCAGCCGAATCTCGCGGCGCCCCTCGCGGCCCGCGAGCGGGTTGGGACCGTCGCTGTTCGGCGCGACCAGCACCACATGATGCCCGGCGCGGAGCACTTCGGCTTCCAGGAGTTGGACGGCGTACAGGATGCCGCTGGCCTGGGGGCCGTAGTTGTCGGTGAATTCGGCGACGGTCAACGGTTTGGGCGCGGCGTCCGGCTGCGCGGAGGCCGACGGCCCGGCATCGGGCCCAGGCGTCTCCGCTAAACCGGCATCGGGTTCCGCGTCGCCGACGACGGGCATCTGGTCGGTTGTCATGGCCGAACGCCGCTCTGGGCGTTCGTGACCCGCCGAGACTTGATGCCAGCTCCCTTATGCACGTATTTCAGGGTACCGTGCCACGAATCCCCGCGTCATCGCGCACCCGTCGGACCTCATCGGGGACAATAGAGGTATGCCATTCACCATCCCATCGGATTGGCCCGACAAGCTCTTGGTCGTCGCCATCGTGCTCGTCATCGCCATCGTGGGCCGTTGGCTGCTCGCCCGCGCTCTCAAAGCGGCCACGGCGCGGGCAGTCAAGCGGGCGCACGCCCAGCGCGAAAAAGCACGTTCGCGCGCCGAGACGACGTGGGAGAAGCTGGCCCAGGAGCGGTACGAACAACGCACGGCCACGGTCGGTTCCCTGCTGCGCAGTCTGGTGACGTTCACCATCTCCGTGGTGGCCGTCTTGACCATCATGGCGGTCCTCGGCATTCCGTTGGCGCCCATCCTGGCCTCCGCCGGCGTCGGCGGCATCGCCCTGGGCTTCGGTGCGCAAAGCCTCGTCAAAGACTTCCTCTCGGGCATTTCCATGATGATCGAGGATCAGTACGGCGTCGGAGACCTCATCGACACGGGCACGGTCACCGGCACCGTCGAGGACGTGGGCCTACGCGTCACCCGGCTGCGCGACATGGGGGGCCAGGTGTGGTACGTCCGCAACGGAGAGATCCTGCGGGTGGGCAACCTGTCGCAGGGCTGGTCGACGGCGCGCGCCGAGGTGCCGGTCGCTCCCGACGAGGACGCCGCCAACGCGATCGCCGTCCTGGAAAAGGTCGCCGCCGAGTTGGACGCGGACCCCGAATTCTCCGACATCCTCCTGGACCCGCCGACGGTGGCCGGCATCAACGACGTCAACCCCAACGCGATGACGATCCTGATGCTGGCCAAAACCATCCCCAACAAACATTTCGGCGTCCAACGCGCCCTGCTAGAGCGCGGCCAAACCGCCCTGACCCAAGCGGGCATCCGAGGCCCAGTCCCCGGCGGCTACGTGGGCTGACGACAGGGCTCCAAGCGAAGTCGCCGGGGAACTCGGGATCGTTTTCATCCATGAGCGCAAACCCGCATGGCACCGTCACCGCCCCAGCGGCAGAAACAGCCGGTCCGTCGCCGCCGGAAATCGGCGGAAACCGAAATGCGTGTAAAAAGCGGCGGCCGCTTCGTCAATCGGATCCACCACCAACGCGCGCATGCCAACGATCCCGCCGCCCCGACGCGCCTGCCCGATGGCGTCGCGAAGCAACGACCACCCGACCCCCTGGCCTTGATAGCCTACATCGACGGCCAACCGGCCAAGCAGCACAGCGGGAATCGGGTCTGGGGTATTCCTGGCCAGCCAACCCCCGCCCGCGTCGTCGCGGGTGATCGCATGGGCCGACAACGAGTAGTACCCCACAACCCGCTCGGCCACACACGCCACATACGTCACAGCCGTGCCGTGTTGGCCCGCGCGAAACGCCCTGTCTGTCAACCATTGGTCGAGCGACGCCTGCCCGCACCGGAACCCGTCGACGCGATGACCAGGCCGTAACACCTGCGGCGGGGCAATCACTTCGCGTCCCACACCGGCGTCCTCGACATCAGGTCGTTCGTCCGCTCATCCCACGGCTCATCCAACGCCGCCACAAAACCCTCCCAAGCAGCCCGCGGCACCCGCGTCACCGCAGCGTCCGCAACCGCCCGCCGCGCGTCATCAAACAACCGCGCAACAGACCATCCGGTGATCGTCGTCCCGGCCAACTGCGACGCCTGTTCAATTAGCTCGCGCTGGTCTTCCGTCAGCCGCAAATCCAGCCGCGCTGTTTTCGTACCCATAGCGACCAGCATACACGCAACGTACGCAGTTTCTCCGTACAAATAGAACAGACTCCCATCTACTGGCGTTGCGAACTCACGTCCCCATGCCCGCCCGAGCGCCCCATCGTGCGCGTCGCCCCAATGCTGGCGACGATCACGCACGCCATCGCGACCAGTTCCGCCGGGGCAAGCATTTCGTGCAAGACGATGAGCGCCGCCAACGCGGCCACCGCCGGCTCCAGGCTCATCAGGATGCCGAAAACGCTGGCCTTGATGTGCCGCAACGCGACGATTTCCAGCGCGTACGGGATGACGGTCGACAACACGGCCACCGCTGCCGCCGTCCCCAGCACCACCGGATGCCACATGGCGGTGCCTCCGGCGAGGATTCCGGGGACGGCGAACCCCACCACGCCCACGCTTTGCCCGACGGTGACGCCGCTGATCCCGTCCCAGGTTTTGCTGACGCGCGCGCCCGCCACGATGTAGCCCGCCCATCCAGCCGCCGCCAGCAGCGCGAACCCGATCCCGGCCCAGTTCCACACGACCGGCGACCACCCCAAGATCACGACACCAGCCGCCGCCAACGCCACCCACACCAGGTCGCGCGCCCGTCGGATGCCCGAGAACGCCACCCCCAACGGCCCCAAGAACTCGATCGTCACCGCCAGCCCGACGGGGATGCGCGCGAAACTTTGGTAGATCGACGCGTTCATGACAGCCAACGCCGCCCCGTAGACCAGCACCGCAGCCCACTCGGCCCGCGTCCGCCCGCGCACCCGTGGCCGCGCGACGACGAACAGGATCGGCAGCGCGATGACCATCCGCAACCAGGCGATCGCCATCGGATCGGCCTGCCCGAACAGCGATTTGGCGATCACCGACCCGATCTGCACCGACGAGATCGACCCCAACACGAGCCACACGGGCGAGAACCACGACGGCCACCCACGCCGTCCGCTGGCAGGTTCTCCACTCACCGGCGTCATCGTACGCCGCCGACGCCACCTGCACACCCGCCCCAACAGGCGTCATGGACCGCCGAGGACTGCCCAAAATGCCGAGGACTGCCCTTCGTACCGCGGGTGTTGACGCCGAGGACCGGAGTTTGTCGCTCGCTACCCGCTCGCGCGCTTTTGGATGGCCGCCCATTCGTCGCGCAGGCCCACCGTGCGGTGGAACAACATGGGGGTGCGCGGGTCTTTCGCGAAATAGCCGAGGCGCTCGAATTGGACGACCTCGCCGGGGGCCGTGAGCCCCAATTCCGGTTCCACTTTGCAGGTGGCTAACGTTTCGACAGAATCGGGGTTGAGGTCGTCCAACGGTTCGCCGGTGCGCTCGCCAGGGATTTCGGCGGAAAACAAGCGACCATAGAGGTGGACGGTCGCATCCAGGGCGTGCGCCGCCGACACCCAATGCATCGTGGATTTCACCTTGCGCCCGTCGGGGGAATCCCCGCCCCGCGTGGCCGGGTCGTACGTCGCATGGACGGCAACGACGGTGCCGTCGGCGTCTTTGTCGACCGACGTGGCCGTGACGAAATAAGCCCCCCGCAGGCGCACTTCTTTCCCCGGCGACAAACGGAAGAATTTCGGCGGCGGAACCTCCGCGAAATCCTCGGCCTCGATGAACAATTCCCCGCTGAACGGGGCCTGGCGCATGCCGTCGTCCGGATTTTCAGGGTTATTGCCCAACTCGAACCATTCGACCACCGGATTCCCGGATTCATCGGCGGGCCAGTTGTCGATGACCAGCTTCAACGGGCGCAACACGGCCATGCGCCGCAACGCCTTCTTGTTCAACGACGCGCGCACGTAGGATTCGAGTTCTTCCAGGGAATGGCGTGAATTGGTTTTGTTGACGCCGATCCCGTCACAGAAAGCCCGGATAGCCGCCGCCGGATATCCGCGACGACGCAGCCCGCTCAGCGTCGGCATGCGCGGGTCGTCCCACCCGTCAACCGTGCCGTCGTCGACCAGTTTCTTCAGCCGTCGTTTCGACGTGACGGTGTTCGTGAACTCCAGGCGCGCGAATTCGAGTTGTTCCGGCTTTTCGCGGGGCAGGTCGAGATGTTCCAAATACCAGTCGTACAACGGTCGGTGCGCGACGAATTCGAGCGTGCAAATGGAATGGGTGACGCCCTCGATGGCATCCGACTGGCCGTGCGCCCAATCGTAGGTGGGGTAAATGCTCCAGGCGTCGCCCGTGCGGTGGTGCCCGGTGTGGCGGATGCGGTACATCACCGGGTCGCGCAACTGCATATTCTCGGCCTGCATGTCGATTTTCGCGCGCAGGACGCGGGAACCGTCCTCGAATTCCCCGGCGCGCATCCGGCGGAACAAATCGAGATTTTCCTGCGGGGTCCTGTCCCGGAAGGGGCTTTCGATACCCGGCTTTCCGTAGCCGCCGCGTTGGGCCGAAATCGTCTCGGTGTCCTGGTCGTCCACATAGGCCAGTCCGCGTTCGACCAACGATTCCGCCCATTCATAAAGCGTCCCGAAATAGTCCGACGCGTGGAACACCGCCGCCGGGGTGAAACCGAGCCACCGGATATCGTCGAGGATCGATTCGACGTATTCGGTTTCCTCGGTGTCGGGATTCGTGTCGTCCAGCCGGACGTTGCAGATGCCCCCAAAACGTTCGGCGATCCCGAAATCGGTGGCAATTGCTTTCGCGTGCCCGATATGCAAATACCCGTTCGGTTCAGGCGGGAACCGCGTCTGGACACGTCCGCCGAAGGTTCCGGCGTTATTGTCGGCGCGCACGGTGTCGGCGATGAAATCGCCAGCGGACGAGTTCTCAGGGTTCATAGACGCCATGCTACCGGGCGCGCCCTCCCGGCGACGGCCGGGTGCTGGCCCGCCGTGGCGCGTTCAGTTCACCTGGCGCGCGATCTCCAACGCCAACTTCACGTGCGCCAGGCGCGGCTCGGTGGGCAGGGCACCCAGGATGCGGGCGTCCCACGCGTCGGCGGCCAGGCTGTCGGCGGCGTACAGGAACTGGTACACGTCCACGCCGCGCCAGGCCGCCACAGCCGCCAGGGCCGAACATTCCATCTCGACGGCGACGCAGCCCGCCGCCCGCCGACGTTCCACCGTCGCCCGGGTTTCCCGGTAAAACGCGTCCGTCGTCCACACCTTTCCGGCCACGACGCCGACGCCGGCCGCGCGCAGGATGTCCTGCGTCCGGGCGCTGGTGGCCACGTCGATCCAGTCGGCGGCGGGCGCGTAATGGTAGCTGGTGCCCTCGTCGCGCCACGCGGCGGTGGGGACGATGATGTGCCCCGCATCGATGGCCGCGTCCAGCACGCCGCACGAGCCGAAGACGACGAACGTCCGCACGCCCACCGCGATCAGTTCCTCCACGACGGCGACGGCCACCGGCGCGCCAACCGGACTCACACAGGCTGCATACCGGACGCCGCCGGATTCCAGCGCGTACACGCCGATGCCGTCGGCGGCCCCCGCCAGCCGCGCGATGGGCTCCATCTGGCACTCATCCTTCATCAACGCGAACGTCGTAGCGTCGAACGTCAGCAACGCCGTGGACGGGAAACCCGGACGCACGGCCAGCAGGTCGCTGGCCTTGATGATCTCGTCGGACGATGCGTCGAAACTGTCGGTGATCGGCATATCAACTCACACTCGTCAAATCACGTTTAGCGGGACAGCCGGTCCATCAGCAGCACTTCGGACAACGCCGCCTTGCGCCAGTCGGCCAGGTCGAGCGACTCGTCGACGCCGTGCATGTGGCAGTCCGGGTCGGCGACGGCGGTCACCAGGATCGTCGCGCCGGGGAACTGCTGCTGGAACTCGGCCACCATCGGGATGGAGCCGCCGATCCCGGCGAACACCGGCTCGCGTCCCCAAGCCTCCTTGGCCGCCGCCCGCGCCGCCTCAAAGATCGGCCCCGACGTGGAGATGACCCCCGGCTGCCCGGATTCGCCGTCGGTGACCGTCACCTGCGCGCCCCACGGGACGTGCGACTCCAGGTGCGCTGTCAACGCGGCCATCGCGCGGGCCGCGTCGTCGCCGGGGGCCAGCCGCAGGCTCACCTTCGCGCGCGCCGACGGGATGACGAGGTTGACGGCGTCGGCCACCCGTGGCGCGTCGATGGCCAAGACGCCGATGGCGGGCGCCGTCCACAACCGTTCGACGGCTGGCCCGTGCCCGATCTGGCGCACGCCGGGCAGCAAGCCCGTCTCCTTGGCCAGCCGGTCGTCGGGGTAGTCCAGATCCGGCCCGGGCGTGCGCACCAGGCCCTCGACGGCGACGTTGCCCTCGTCGTCGTGCAACGTGGCCAGCACGCGCGCCAGACAGGTCAACGCGTCGGGCACCACCCCGCCGAACCCACCCGAATGGACGCCGCTGGCCAGCGTCCGCACCTCGATGACGCAGTCGACAATGCCCCGCAAGGTGGTCGTGAACGTGGGCAGGCCCGTCTCCTGGTTGTTCGCGTCGGCGATGACGAACGCGTCGGCGGCCAGCCTGTCGCGGTGCCGATCCAGGATGCGCCCCAGCGACGGCGAGCCGATCTCCTCCTCGCCCTCGATGAACAGTTTGACGCCCACCGGCGGCTTCCCATCGAACGCCTGCAACGCGGCCAGGTGCGCCAGAACGCCGCCCTTGTCGTCGGAGGTGCCGCGACCATACAGCCGTCCGCCGCGTTCGACCGCCTCGAACGGCGACGACGTCCACGCGCCTAGGTCACCGACCGGCTGCACGTCGTGGTGCGCGTACAGGCAGATGGTCGGCTGGCCGTCGGGCGCCGGGAAGTGTGCCAGGACGGCTGGCTGCCCGTCCTCGGCGACGACGTCCACCTGGGGGCAATTCATCCCCTCAAGCCACGCGGCGACCTGGTCAGCCGACCGTCGCACGTCGGGCGCGTGCTGGGGCATAGAAGAAACAGAAGGGATAGCGACCAGCGTCGCCAGGTCGTCTAGGGACGACGGCGCCACAGCGTCGACGCGTTCACGAAAATCAGGCATATCAGCACTTTAGAGCCCTGTTCATCAGCTGCGGTAGGCGGGAGTGATGGATAAGGCTCTAAGAGCGTTATTCATGAGTCCTGGTTTGGCGGGCGGTGTCCGGTCGGTGGCTGGCAAGGCGGAGGAGGAATTCGTGCTGGTGGCACGGATGACGACGACAACGCAGCCAGGCGCCGATCCGGGCGACGCCCGACTTCCAGGACTCATGAATAGGGCTCTAAGCTTGGTGTGTCATTGTGAAGTCGGTATAACATCGAAGGATTGAAGCTAATACATGAGTCGTCACGACTGCGCCCAAGTCTGAGAGAAGACACCATGCCTACCGACACTGATACGTCGCCAGATGGAGGGGCTGTGGATACGAGCAGGCAGCAGCAGCATCGCCGCCGCCGGCTGATTGTCGTCGTGGCTGCGGTGGTGGTGGTCGTCGTGGCTGCGACGTCGCTGGGCGTGGGCGTATGGAATTCGCTGAACGCGTCGGCGTCGAGTGCTATGACCGCGAAGGCCACCCTCAGCGACGAGCAATTGACCGTGACGGTGACGGGCGCGCTGGCCGCCCAGGACGCCCAACACGCATCGTTCTCGTTGGCGGGCACGGTGAAAACCGTCGACGTGACGGTTGGCACCCAGGTGGTCAAAGGCCAGAAACTGGCGACGTTGGACGAGCACACCCTCCAGAACGCGTTGACGCAGGCCAAGGCCAGCTTGTCGGCGGCCCAGGCGAACCTGGCGTTGGCGAAATCGTCCGGCCAGTCGGCGGCGGCTGTGAAGGCCGCGCAGGCCAGCGTCACCTATCTGCAGCAGGCGGCGAACGCCGCAGTGGCGAATGTGAAATCGGCGACGTTGACGGCGCCCATGGCCGGCGTGGTGAGCGCCGTCGGCATCAGCGTCGGCGATTCGGTGAACCCGTCGCCGCAATCGACGCCGACGCCCGGGATCGACATCATCTCGCCGGGAAAATGGCAAGTGGACGGCAACGTCGCGGTCGCGGATTGGCGGCAGTTGAAGGTCGGGCAGACCGCGACGATCGCCGTCGACCAGATGACGGGGACGCTGTCGGGCACCGTCGCGAGCGTCGGGCAGTCGACCACCGCGAGCGTGGGCGACGACGACATCTCCTCGCAAATCCTCAACCTGGTGGGCTCGGGGGGTTCGAGCGATTCGGACACGGCCCCCAGCACCACGGTTCCCAGCAACACGGTTCCCGTGGTGATCGCAGTCAATGGCGACCACGCTTTGAACTCGGGCGTGAGCGTGCAAGCGCTCGTCACCGTTGGCGACGTCCCGAACGTGCTGGTGGTGCCGACGCTGGCCATCACCATCGCGTCGGGGAGCACCGCCGTGACCGTCGTCCAATCGGGACGCCATATCGTGCGCCCTGTGACGACGGGCCGCGTGTTTGGTGACACAATTGAGATCACGAAGGGGTTGACGCAAGGCGAGACGGTCGTCGTCGCGGCCCCGGTCGTTGTGGATCCGAGCAGTATCTACAGCGTGCCGGCGATCTCACAAGACGCGGGTCACGCCGCACAACAGGCTCAGGGAGTTCGATGAGCGAGAACGACGCGGGAACGTCACCGGCATCCGGCGACGCCCGCAGGCCGGCCAGCCGGAAGGCCGCGCGCGACGACGAGGGCTGGGCGCCCCCGTCGGAATCGTGGCCGTCCTGGTCCTCCTCGCAAGACCCCGTCGGCCGGCAGCGCAATTTCCTGGTCAGCCCGCCCTCCCCACCCGGCGAGAAGCGCCGCCCGGTGCCCACGTCGTTCGATGACCTGCTGGCCGAATTGGGCGTCAGCCCGGCCGGTTCGGCATCGAGCGGCGAAGACGAACCGGCGCCCCGGTCAGCCGTCGAATCGTTCGAGGTGTCGTGGCCATCGACGTGGCCCCCCGCCTCACACGACGCCAGCCGCACGCCGCCGCCGATTGTCGTCACCGCGCCCGAACCGCCAGCCGCGCCGAAACCCGAACCCGCCCCGCCCCGACTGGCCGCCTCCCCCGCACCAGAACCGTCGGCGACCCCCGAGTGGGGCGCGGCCATCCTCGACTGGGCGACGAAAAGGCCCCAACTCGCCGATTTCGGCCAGCCGGAACCCGAACCGGAAGCGGACGAGCCCCCAGCCCCGGCGAAATCCGGGTGGGATTTGGCAATGCCCGCCTGGTCGTCCGCGAAACTCGACCTCAACGAGATCGCCGCACGCACGCCGAAACTTCAGCCGCCCACCGTCGTCGCGCCGGATATCGAGTCGCTGACCCTGCCCGAGCCGGAGCCTCCCGCCGCGAGCGAACCCGAACCGCCCGCCGAGCCGGAACCCGAACCGCCGACCGCCGCCGACTGGAACGCCATCACGTCCGGTTGGGAGCAGGCGGTCGCCGACTGGAACGCCATCACGTCCGGTTGGGAGCAGGCGGTCGCCGCCTGGGGCGCCCCCGAATCGGCATCGGGCGACGACGCCGGGTGCGGACTCGGCTGCCAGGCCGAGCCACCTGTGGCCGCTGAGCAATCCGAGCCCGAGCCGCCCACCCTGGCTGGCTGGGACACGATCGCGTCGGACTGGGATCAGGTGATCCCCGGTTGGGCGGCCAGCGTCCCGCAAGCCGACGACGAACCAGAGCCGCCGGAACCCGAGGCGGTCGCCGAGCCGGAGCCCGCGCCCGCGCCCGCACCCGTCGTCCTAGAGCCCGAACCAGCAGCCACGCTGGACCTGGAGCCTGAACCTGCGGCCGTGCCAGAACCAGAGCCCGCCGCCGCGCTGGCGTGGGAGCCGGAACCGGCGGCCCCGGCAGAAGTGGAACCCGAACCCGTTGACGCCGTCGTGGAGCCACCCGCCGTGGTCGAGCCCGTCGCCGTGATCGAGCCGGAACCGGAACCTGCGCCAGAGCCCGAGCCTGCACCGGAACCCGAACCTGTGCCCGAGCCAGAGCCAGAACCCCCCGCCGTCGCGGCCGAGGCAGACGCCGTCGCCGTGCCCGAGGACGCGCCCGCCCCCGTGTCTGGGTGGGACGCGATCCTGTCCGAGTGGGAACGAGCGACACCAGCGTGGGGCGCCACCCCGACAGGCGACGGCGTCCAGGCCGCGCAGGCGGAAACCGAGCCCGAACGGCCGACCGCGTCCGGTTGGAACATCGCCGCACCCGATTGGGACGCGGCGATGTCCGGGTGGGGCCGGGCCAAGCCTGGCTGGGGGACGGCGCAGCCACGCGCCGACGCCGTGGCGGCCCCCGCACCCGTGGCGGAACCCGAGCCGCCAGCCGCCGCCGAGCCGCAAGCTGAACCCGTCGTCGAACCAGAGCCGGCCGCCGTGGCCGAACCCGAGCCGGAACCAGCCGCCGCCGAACCAGAGCCAGCCGCCGCCGAGCCTGAACCCGCCACCGTGGCCGAGGCCGCGCATCAGCCGGAACCGGCCAGCCCAGCCGTCGCCGTGGAGTCGGCCATCCAGGAGCCACTGGTCGCCGCCGCGCCCGAAACGCTCGCCATCGTCGAGTCCGAGCCGCCAGCCGTCGCCGCCATGCCCGATCCGACCGTCGTTGCGCCCGCGCCCGAGCCACCGGCGACCGCCGGTTGGGCGACAGCGATGCCCGGCTGGGACAGTGTCACGTCGGAATCCGGCGCCCGCGCCGTCGAACCAGCACCCACCACCACGCCACCCGAGCCACTGGCCGTCGCCGCCGAAACACCGCAACCAGCCTCGGCGTCCGCACCGCAGACGGAACCCGCCACCGCAGGCGCGTCGTCTCCGTCCCCACGGGCCGTCGCCGTTGCCGAGCCGCAGGCCACCACCACGCCGACGCCCGCCGCACCCGCGCCTGCCGCGTCGACGGAACCGGAACCCGCCCCCGTCGACGCGGGCCCCACGCACCTGTTGCGGATGCGTTCGGTGTCTAAGGAATACGTCACCGGCCCGATCCACGTGCAGGCGCTTCGCGGCGTCGACCTGGAGGTCGACCAGGGCGACTATCTGGCGATCATGGGTCCGTCTGGGTCCGGCAAATCGACGTTGATGCACATCATCGGCTGCCTCGATTCGCCGACGCAGGGCAGCTACGAGCTCGACGGCGTCTCCGTCGCCGACATGAACGACAACGAACTGGCCGACATCCGCAACAACAAGATCGGGTTCGTCTTCCAGCAGTTCAACCTCCTGCCGTCGATGACGGCCCTGCGCAACGTGGAACTCCCGCTGGTCTACGCGGGCGTGGCCGCCCCGGAGCGACGCAAGCGGGCCTTGGCCGCCTTGGACGAGGTGGGCCTGACCGACCGCGTCGACCACCGCCCCGGCGAGTTGTCCGGCGGACAGCAGCAGCGGGTCGCGATGGCGCGCGCCCTGGTCACCAACCCGGCCATCCTGTTGGCCGACGAGCCGACCGGCGCCCTGGATTCCGCATCCACCCGCGACATCCTCGACCTGTTCGAGCGTCTCAACGAACAGGGCCGGACGATCATCGTCATCACCCACGAGCCCGAAGTCGGCGCCAGGGCGAACAGCGTCGTCCAGCTTCGCGACGGCGAGTTCACCGCGCCGGTCCAACGGGTCGCCGCCAGGTCCGCGACGCCGATGCCGTCCGCCACCCCCGACCAGCCGACAGCGCAGGATTCGCATCAACTGGCCGGAGCCGGCGACACGTTTCGCAGCGCGTTAGGCGCGTTGGCGACGCGTCGGATGCGGTCCATCCTCACGGTGCTCGGCATTCTCATCGGCATCGCGGCGGTGATGCTCACCGTCGGGCTCGGCCAAAGCGCCCAAGTCTCCATCACCAGCCAGATCAACGCGTTGGGGTCCAACCTGTTGGTCGTGACGCCCGTAGCCGGCCAGGGCCAGGGCCTGTCGATCCAGGACGCGGATCTGCTGGCCGACAAGTCGGTGGCCCCAGCGGTCTCGGCGGTGGCGCCCGCGCTGACGACCAACGGTGCGCTGAAATCCGCCAACCACGCGTGGACGACGCAAGTCATCGGCACGACCCCCGGCTGGCAGACGGTCAGGTCGAAGACCATGATGAGCGGCCATTTCTTCACCCAGGCCGACATGGGCTCCCAGGCGAAAGTCGCCGTCCTAGGCCCCCAGGTGGCCGCAGAGTTGTTCCCCGGCCAAGACGCCGTCGGGCAAAACGTGTCGGTTAACAACCAGACGTTCACCGTCGTCGGCGTCCTCACGTCGGGCGGCCCGCTGCTGAGCGTCGTGATCGACGACGACGACATGGTGGTCGTGCCGACGACGACGTTCACCAGCTACCTGTCCCAAGGCACCGTGACGACGCTGGGCGCCATCTACGTCGCGGCGACGAGCCCCAGCGAATTGCCCAGCGCCTACCAGCAGGTCAAAACAGCCCTGCTGAACGCCCACCACGTCACAGCCGACTCCACGGACTTCTCCATCCTGACCCAGGCGTCCCTGCTGAGCACGCTGAACATGGTGACGGGCATTCTGACGCTCGTGCTCGGCAGTATTTCGGCGATCGCGCTGCTGGTGGGCGGCATCGGCGTCATGAACATCATGCTGGTGTCCGTCAGCGAGCGCGTCCGGGAAATCGGCCTACGCAAGGCCCTCGGTGCCCGCGTGAGTTCCATCCGCTGGCAGTTCCTCGTGGAGGCGGGCATTTTGGGCATCGTGGGGGGTGTGCTCGGCGTCGCGCTGGGCTATCTGGGCGCGTTCTTGTTCAATCTGGCGTTCGGGGTCATCATTCCGGGCCTGACGGTGGAACTGTCGCCGCTGGTCGCGCTGGGCGCCGTCGTGGTGGCCCTGGCCGTCGGCCTGATCGCGGGTGTGTACCCGGCGTCGCGTGCGGCTAAATTGGAACCCGTCGTCGCGCTGAGGAGTGAGTGATGGCCAACCGCAAGCCAGTGTTGATCGCCATCGCCGCCGGCGTGGTGGTGATCCTCGCCGCAGGCGGGATCGTGTGGGGCGTGCGGTCGAACTCCGGCGGGCCGAGGTACGACACGGTGGCCGCAGCCACCGGAACCGTCCAAGAAACGTATTCGGCCACCGCCATCGTGTCCCGCTCCGACGTGAAACAGGTCGCGTTCAACCAGGTGGGCGTTGTGTCCGCCGTCAACGTCCACGTCTCCGACACCGTCAAAAAGGGCGACGTGTTGGCCACCATCGATCCGACACCGGCCAAACTGGCCGTGTTGTCTGCGGACGCGACGCTAGCCCAGGCCCAGTCGTCCCTGTACGCCGCCCAAAACCCCAGCGCCGCGATCGGCCAGTCCGCGATCAACCAGGCAGCGCTGTCGGCCCTCCCGTCGAGCGTGTCGACCAGCGGGCTTTCCGCGACGCAGACCAGTCAGCTTTACCAAGCCATCGGCGCCGTCGTGGACGCGGGGGCCGCATGGAGTTCGACGGTCAAGGGCGCAAAGACGCCCACCTCGTGCGACGCCCTGTACGCGGAGGTGGCCGCGTCCTCGGGCACATCGGGATCCTCATCGCAGCTCAGCTCCGCCGATCTCGCGTCCCAAGCCGCTGCGGTCGGCTACACCGGTTCGGCGTCCGACCCTAGCTCGATCGCGGCGATGCAGGCCGCCCAGCAGGCCGCCGCGATGCAGGCAGCCCAGGCTGCGGCCGCGACAAAACAGGCGGGTGGCGCCGGCCTGGGGCAGGTGTCCGCCAGCCAGGTCAAGGCGTGCGGGACCGCTCGCGTGAGGCTCGCAGCCACGTTGTCGGTTTTGGCCGGGGAATACGGCAAACTGATGACACAAGGGACGGGGTCTTCGTCGTCCTCGACTGCTCAAAATGCCCTGTCCGCTGCAACGTCCGGCGTGTCCCAGACCGCCGTGAGTGCGGCCCAAGCGCAGGTGGCCCAGGCCCAGCAAGCCGTCAATACGGCCAACGCAAACCTCGACGCGGTCTCGTTGACCGCCCCGATCAGCGGCGTCGTGTCGGCGGTCGGGCTGACGAAATCGGGCCTGTCAACAGCGGGAAGCATCACGATCGTCGGCCAGGGCGCGGCGCAACTGAGCGTCGAGCTGCCGTACTCCGCGCGCCAGTACGTGACCGTCGGCGGCAAGGTGACGGTGACGCCGCCTGGCCTGCTCACCGGCATTCCGGCGACGGTCTCCCAAATCTCTGTTATCGAGACGGCTGGCACCACCGGCAACCCGACGTATACGACGACAGTCCAGGCCCCCGATCCCGACGGCAACCTCGTGGACGGCTCGCAGGCGAACGTGAACTTCGTCGTCCGCGAGGTCGACAACGCCGTCACGGTCCCCATCTCGGCAGTGACGCCCGTGGGCGGCAACCAGGGAACCGTCCAAGTGGCCTCCAGTGCCGACGCGTCGTCGTCCACTACGGTGAATGTGGTCACTGGGGTGTCTGGTGGCGGAAAAATCCAGATTCTTTCGGGCCTGAACGCGGGCGACTTGGTCGTCCTCTCCGACCGCGAAGCCTCGCTGCCTGGGTTGTTCTAGGCTCGTCACGGGTACGAGCGCCCTCTGGCCCTCATGGAGCCAATCGTCGTGCCATCGGGGCAGCGAATGCCGCCTAAGCGAATGTGATCGACACGTCTTTGGGAAGCGCCAAACCGCATTCCACCTCGACGGCTTTGGTGA
>Ga0123357_10000072_pt1 | contig 80691 bp, 32 predicted proteins | sample TergutEmb28metaG_FD_89873 | JGI IMG/M metagenome (GOLD analysis project Ga0123357, IMG submission 89873) | Embiratermes neotenicus P4 segment gut microbial communities from Petit-Saut dam, French Guiana - Emb289 P4 | ecosystem: Host-associated > Arthropoda: Insects > Digestive system > Gut ...
AGAATCGAACTGCAGACCTTCTCCTTACCATGGAGACGCTCTACCGACTGAGCTATAGGGGCCAGTCGACCTTCAAGGCTACCAAATCGACCACCACAGGCCCAAATTCTTCTCACAGGACGGTGTGAGCTAAACTATGGAGGTCTGCCTGGCGCCCGTCAGCGCCACGGGTCCACAAGGAGAAAGCCAGTGCCTGAGTCGAAAGTACGCAAGGAAGCGGCGGAGAAGAAAACCGCCAAGCGTCAGCACGACACTGCCGTCAAGCGGGGCGAGAACGTCAAGAAATCCGTCCGACTAGCGGGGACGCGCGACTGGGTGCCGTGGGTGTTCGTGCCGCTCGGTCTGATTGGCGTCATCTGGCTGATCGTCTACTACGTCACCGGCGGATCTCTTTGGGGTATGAGCGCGCTTGGCCCGTGGAACATGGCAGTCGGAATCGGCTGCATCGCCGGGGCCTTCATCGTTTCGACAGCCTGGAAGTAAGAGTTGCACTGACGTGTTCGGCCTGCCGTCAGACCAGGTATCGACCTCACCTTTGATGTTGCGGGCCCGGGCTCACGATGCGTCCCATTTTCTGTTGTACCCGCAGGCGGTCGTCGTGCCGCGCTCCGGAGACGATGTCGCCTCGCTGCTGCGAGGCTGTGCCGAGGCCGGGCTATCGGTAACCTTCCGCTCGGGCGGCACCAGCTTGTCGGGGCAAGCGGGGACGGCAGCGGTTCTGGCTGACACCCGTCGCCATTTCGATGGCATCGAAATCCTGGACGAGGGACGCCGCGTCCGCGTGCAACCCGGCGTCGCCGTCAACCGTCTGAACGCCCACCTGGCACCCTATGGACGCAAGATCGGCCCCGACCCGGCCAGCTCCGCCGCTTGCACAATCGGCGGCGTGGTGGCCAACAACTCGTCCGGTATGGCCTGCGGGACGGTCACCAATGCCTACAGAACGCTGGAGTCGTTGCAGGTGGTTTTGGCGTCCGGCACGTTGATCGACACCGGTGCCGCCGACGCCGACGGGCGCCTTCGTCTGCTCGAACCGTCCCTTTATGAGGGGCTGACCAGGTTGCGCGACCGCGTGCGCGGCAACCAGGCGTCGGTGGCGACGATCACCCAGCAGTTTTCGATGAAGAACACGATGGGCTACGGGCTCAATTCTTTCCTCGACTTCGACACCCCGGTGGACATCCTGACGCACCTGATGGTCGGCAGCGAGGGCACGCTGGGCTTCATCGCGTCCGCAGTGTTTGAAACTGTCGAGGTGCGCCCGCTGACCAAGACGGGCCTGCTGGTGTTCCCCAACTTGCAGGCCGCCAATCAGGCGCTGCCCGACCTTGTCGCCACCGGTGCCGCGACCCTGGAACTGATGGACGCCGCCTCGATCGCCGTCGGCCAGCGGCTGCCGAACCCGCCTGCTCAGATCGCGGGCATCGGCGAGCCCCACGGTATTGCAGGGCTGTTGGTGGAGTACGCCTCAGCCACCCAGGCCGAGCTGGACGATCTGGTGCACTCCGCCCAGCCCGTCCTGGGCCGTCTTGATCTGATTCAACCCGCCGAACTGACTGCTGACAAGGTAATCCACGACCAACTGTGGGCCATCAGATCAGGGCTGTACACGGCAGTGGCGGCGGCACGGCGCCCCGGCACGACGGCACTTCTGGAGGACGTGGTGGTGCCCGTCGAGGCGTTGGCCGACACGTGCCTGGACCTCGGCGGCCTGTTCGACAAGTTCGGCTACGCCGATTCCGTCATCTTCGGCCACGCCAAGGACGGCAACATTCACTTCATGATCACCGACGCCTTCGAGCAGAACCTCGACCGCTACGAGCAGTTCACCGAGGCGATGGTGGACGCGGTGTTGGGACGTCATGGCTCGCTGAAGGCCGAGCACGGCACGGGCCGCGTCATGGCACCGTTCGTCAAGCGGCAGTACGGCGACGAGCTGTACGACGTGATGCGGGCGGTCAAAGCGCTGTTCGACCCGCGAGGGCTGCTCAATGACGGCGTCGTCATCACCGACGACCCCAAAGCCCATCTGAAACACATCAAGGCGCCGGCGCCGGTGGACGAGTTGGTCGACGCCTGCGTCGAGTGCGGCTATTGCGAGCCCGTCTGCCCGTCCCGCGAGTTGACTTTGACGCCGCGCCAACGCATCGCCGTCCAGCGCGAGATCACTCAGGCCCAGCAGTCGGGGGACGACGGCCTGGCGGCCGAACTGGCGGAGGCGTTTGTGTATGACGGGCGCCACACCTGCGCCGTCGACGGCATGTGCGGGCTGGCCTGCCCGGTGGGCATCAACACGGGTTTGTACGTCAAGAAGCTGCGGGCCGATGCGGCGTCGAACCTGGCGCAAACAGGCTGGGCACTGGCGGCGGACCACTGGGCGGGTGCCACGCGGGCAGCCGGTGTTGCTTTGTCGGCGGTTGATCGGCTGAAGCCGATCGCCCCGGCGATCAGGGTTGCCAACAAAGCTGCCCGGGCTGTCATTGGTGACGACACCATGCCGCTGTGGTCGACGGATCTGCCCGCTGGGGGACGCTCCCGAGGCCGTCCTCAACCAGTTGGCGAGCCCGACGCCGTCTATTTGCCCGGTTGCCTCAACGCCATGTTCGGGCCAGAAAACCGCGACCGACTCGGGCATCCGGTGGAAGGACGCGAAGGCGTCCAGGCTGCCGTCGAAGCGTTGTGCGCCCGGGCCGGGTTGACCCTGCTCGTCCCTGATGGCATCGACGACCTTTGCTGCGCCACGCCCTGGACGTCCAAGGGCATGACGAGGGGACGGGACGCCATGTCGGAGCGGGTGGTCGACGCCGTCCGCGCCGCTAGCGATAACGGGCGTCTGCCCATCATCTGCGATGCGGCAAGCTGCACCGAGGGCTACCAGCGCATACTGGCCGACGAACCAAATCTGATCGTCATTGACGCGGTGCAATTCGTCGCCGAAAGAGTGCTGCCGGTGCTTGGTGACGTGCCCAAGGTTGCGTCAATCACTTTGCACCAGACTTGCTCGTCCACCCACATCGGGTTGAACCCGTACTTGGTGACGGTGGCGAACGCCGTTGCCGGCAAGGTCAACGTGCCCGTTGACGGCGGTTGCTGCGCGTTCGCCGGCGACCGCGGCATGCTGCACCCGGAGTTGACGGCCGCAGCCACCCGCGCGGAAGCCGCCGAGGTGGCCGAGTTGGCCGCCACAGTTCACGCGTCAGTCAACAGGACGTGCGAGATCGGCATGAGCCGGGCGACCCACCGTCCCTACCGCCACATCCTGGAAGTGCTGGCCGACCAGTGCGTGGCGTCACCCGCTGTCGGATTAGTTGGATGGCGGTGACAACTGGCCAACCGCGTGGCCTTTTGGGCCAGCAACGCAACGATCGGCCAAGAATCACCCTGAAACCGGCCCAAAACCGGTGAAAGTCGGCCAACCGTGGGTTGTCGCTCGAAAATGTTGCAGCGGTTGGCCAGTTGTCACCACCGCGTTATGGACTAACGCACTTACTATTGGTTGGCTGATGTGACCACTCGAACGGCGTTGAGTCCCTGGCTCACGTCGGCGAACAGTGTGACGCGCTGGTTCGGCGCCAGTTGAAGGGGTGTGGTGACCTCTTTCAGGTACGTCCGTCCGCCGCTGCGGGTCGCGTACACATGCAAAAACAGTTCGTGAGGCACATCGGGTGTCAGCGGGTTGGTGTCACAACCCGAATACGGTTTGGCTGCCCTGACGCCAGACGATTTGAGGGCGTGGTCGGCCCGCTATTTCACCATGGACAATGCCGTGGTGTGGTTTACCGGTGCTGAAGAACTGCCGGAGATCTCACTGCCGCTGCCGCACGGCACCCGCATGCCGGTGCCCAGCAGTGACAGCGTTTTGCCGTCCCCCCCAGCATGGTTCAGCGGCCCGCCGGGTGGCGTCGCGTGCCAATTGAAGATCCCGCGGACAGATGCCGGTTTGGCGTATGCGAAAGTGCTCAGCCGTCGTCTTTACACCGTTTTGCGGCACTACAGCGGGCTGTCCTACTCAACGTCAGTGTCTCTTTCCGCAATGGACGACAAGTGGGCTGAGTTGCGGGCCATCGCCGACGACCAACCAGGCAAGGCACAGGAAGCGGTGGACGCATTCGTTGGCGTCTTCCAAGCGCTCGCCACCGGAACGCTGCCACAAGACGAGGTGGACACGGTTCTGGCGCCATCGGATAGTGATGATCGCAGCGACTCCGATGTGATCGGGTTAGCGGCCTATGACTACCTGGTGGGATACCCGGTGCGTAGTGTCGCCGATGAACAATCCGCGCCGGTGCCCTGTGCTGATGTGCGCCGCGTCGCAGATGACGCCTACAAGTCGATGGTCCTCATGGTTCCCCGTGACTGCGCTACCAAACCTGCAGGCATGACGCAAGCACCGCTGTGGTCGGACAGCATTGTGGCCGGCGCCGGCTATGGAATGACCGCTGACAAGACGCACGTGTTGTATTTGGGTGCGGACGGCATATCGGCAGTCAGCCCGGACCGACGCGTGACGGTTTACTACAAGAACTGCGTTGCCATGCTGGCTTGGCCAGACGGGCGCCGCGTCCTGGTTGGGTCGGACGCCCTCTCGGTGACGATCGAACCCAACCTGTACCCAACCAGTATCGGCAAGGCGCTCGGGTCCATTGATGCGGCCATCGGGCCCGACCGGACTGTTTGGCAACCTGCCCGCGAGCAGAAAGACATTCCGGCTCGCGCCAAAATTAAGTGGGACTCGCCAACTGTGAGCCTTGCTGGCGTGGCGGCGGTCATGCTCATCGTGGCTATGATCAATCGGAAAATGTGGTGGCTTTTTGTTTTGCTTGCCGCTGTCATTCTGGTGGCGGACTTCTTGCCCATAGCAATATCTTTCCTAAGACGCCCCAGCCAGACAAGCCCGGGGTTGACAAACCTGCCTCAGCCAGAGGCCGGGGCAGGCCAGTCAGGTAAGGGTCGCGTGAAAACAGGGGTCTGGCAAATTGTGGCGATCATCGCACTGGTGGTGGTGTGCATCGTCTTCGCGGTGATGGCAATAGGCCTGGCCACTTATGTTGGCGGCCCGTCGGACAATGGCGAAATCGTTGGTGTTGCCGTCTTTGCGGCCATCGCCGTCGGCGCCGTTATCGGCATCATCAAGGTCGGCGGCGCACTACTCAAAGGACACCGCTGACGATGATCAGCCTGTGATCGTTCACCACAACGCTAACTTGGTAACGATAGGACGGAAAAGCCGGCTATCCAAAAACTGGAAGAGATCCCTTGGACCTCTTTTCACCGGCAATTCCAGTGTACTTGTTCAGTCGCCCAAATTCCTAGTAGCCGCGGGAGCCGTCCGCCACACCGGCGCCCTTCAGTGCGGCCAGGTACTCGTCCGCCGTCATCGGATTGGAGAACATCGGGTAATCGTACTTGATGGCGTTGTCGTGCTCTTCCTGCGAGGTGGCGGCGACCACGTCCGTCAACGTGATGACCTCGTAGCCACGCTCGTAGGCGCTGCGCATCGTCGACTCGACGCAGCAGTTCGTCAGGAAACCGCTCAGAACGACGGTCTGGATGCCTTTGCTGCGCAGGATGAAGTCGAGGTTGGTGGACGCGAAGGCGTCGAGGCCGCGCTTGCCTTCGAGGACGATGTCGCCGTCCTTGGGGGTGACGGCGTCGGCGATCTCGGCGCCCCAACCGCCCTTGATGAAGCTGGACGAGTCGACCACGCCCTTCAGGATGCCATAGGGGTGGCTGGTGATCTCGTAGTACCCGGGCTGGAACGTGATGGGCGAGTGGATGACGGTGGCGCCGGCGGCGCGCGTCGCGTCAGCCACCTCGACGGCCTTTTCCAACATGCCGGTGGAGTCCATGACGCCGCAGACGGCGCCATGCAGAGTTCCGCCCTCAGTTACGAAGTCATTCTGGAACTCGATCATGACTAGTGCTGTTGTTGCGGGGTTCATGGTTTGTCCTTTCGGGTATGCAAAACTGATCGACACAGTCTATGCCGTCGGGCGTTGATTTCTGGCATCACCCAATTGACAACGTGGTATCGACGATGAGTCGGGTTCCAGCCGGCCCCGAGTGCACCGACGCCGTACTCGACGCGTAATCAAGCGGCCGCCAGGTTTAGGAACGGGCGTCGACGATTTGGCAGCCCGCCAGGGCGTAACTCAGCCCGCGCCGTTGGAACACCACCCAGATGACAGCCAGGCCCAGCCAGGCCACACCGAACAGGCCGAGGGACGACGTCCCCAGCACCAAGGCCAGCACCACCCCCTGGACGACCAACGCCCGCACTAATAGCCAAATCCGGGCGTGCTTGCGCGCCGGCACCGGTTTCAGGTAGACCAAACGCTGCCCAAGGGACGCCCCCGAGCCGACTAGGGCAAAGACCACCACCACTGCAAAGCAGCAGGCACCGGCAACTGCGGTTATCACATGATTGAAGGCGACGGCCGCCTGGCGATCTCCCGATGCGTCCCCAACGATGACGAAGTAGCCCACCGCCATCACCACCGACACGCCGATCCAGACGACGCCGAGCGCGACGGCGTCTATCAGCATGCCAGCCCAGCGACGTCCCCGCGTCACCGGTTTGGCGAAGGCGCGCATCGCCTCAAGGACGTTCGCGTCGGCAGCTAGGCGGGGCGTCAGCAAGGCCAAGACGGCCCCCAGGAATGCCCCCAATGTGTTGGTCCAGACGTCATTGACGTCTGCCACCCGGTAGGCGCAGGGCGCGGTGAACCAGTTGCCCGTTAGCTGCGTCAGTTCGATCAGAAGCGAAATGCCGAGACCCAGCAGGGTGGCGCGGGCCACGCCCAGCTTCCACAGGTGCCGCACGATGACCCCCAGCGGCATGAACAGCAGCACGTTCAGCGCCATCTGTATCACCGTCCAACTGGTGGCCACGCCGATCCACGACGTCCCAGTGGCGTGCATAGCCCACATGTCGCGGAAATAGACGGTCGGGTCCAGCACCAGCAGCCCGTCGTGGGGCACGGCGCACCACGCCCGGCTTGGCAGCGGAAACAACGTGTACGTCACCAGGGCCGTCCCGTAGACCAGCAGCGCCACCATCCACACCATGCGGGACGCCGAGAACTGCCCGTACCGCCGATACTGGTAGACCAGGTAGGGGACGAAGCAGATAACGGCAATACCGAGCCCGACAAGGGCGGATTGAACGGCTTGTTGAATCATGTGGCCTCAGGTTGACGCACTAACTGGGGGGTTGTCTCCGCAACCCACCTTACCAACAAGGTCCAAGCCGGCGGATCTGCCTCAAGCCCTGACGTTGCTGCGAAACTCCAGTGACCCGACACCAAGGCCTACGGGCCTGCTAAAGTGGTCATAGACCACCCGGTTCCCTTTGGGGCCGGGTCTTCTATTACCCGACGGGTCGTGGTCGGCGTCTGGTAACCACAACACGCGGTCCGCATATGTATCGACGGTGACGCCTTCAAGACGATCATTCCGTTGGCTCGTATTGGGACATCGAATGTCCCGATAGATGTCCCGATAGATGTCCCGACAGGCGACGATCTGAGCGAGTCGGGAGGCCGCTCCCAGTTCTCGACTTCGGCCAGTTCGGCCAATTCTTGTAGGGCGTTAATCCAGCCTCGTCGGCTGATCTCTTTGGGGTCGTCCAGCCACTCCTCGTTCCCATGCATATAGCGAAACAACGCGAAACTACCAATAGTGTCCGGGCGCTCTTGGCCATCTAAACGTTGAAGCGGAACTCGACGACGTCCCCGTCTTGGACGACGTAGTCCTTGCCCTCCATGCGCACTTTGCCTGCTGCTTTGGCTTGGGCCATGCCGCCAAGGTTGACGAGGTCCCCGTAGCTGACCACCTCGGCCTTGATGAAGCCCTTCTGAAAATCGGTGTGGATGACGCCGGCCGCCTGCGGCGCCGTCCATCCCTGGTGGATCGTCCAGGCCCGGGTTTCCTTTGGGCCGGCCGTCAAGTAGCTCTGCAACCCGAGTGTCGAATACCCCACCCGGGCCAGCTTGGCCAGTCCCGATTCCTCGATGCCCATGTCGGCTAGGAACTCGGCGGCGTCAGCCTCGTCCATCTCGCCCAACTCGGCCTCGAACTTGGCGTCGATGAAGATCGCCTCGGCTGGTGCCACCAGTGCCTGCAGGCGGGCCAGGCGGTCGGTGTCGGCGAGCTCGTCCTGATCGCAGTTGAAGACATAGATGAAGGGCTTGGCCGTCAGTAGCCATAGGTCGTGCAGCGGCTCGGGGTCGAGCCCGGCGGCGAACACCGTCTGGCCCTTCTGCAACACTTCTTGGGCGGCCAGCCAGGCGTCTAACCGGGGGCGTAACTCTTTCTTCAGCCCGGCCTCTTTCTGAAGACGCGGCAGGGCCTTCTCCAGGGTCTGTAGGTCGGCCAGCGCGAGTTCGGCGGTGATGACGTCGATGTCGGAGGACGGGTTGACGGCGCCGTCCACATGACTGACGTCCGCGTCATCGAATACCCTTGTCACCTGGCAGATGGCGTCGGCCTCGCGGATGTTGCCGAGGAAGGCGTTGCCCATGCCCTCGCCTTGTGAGGCACCCTTGACGATGCCAGCGATATCGACGAAACTGACGGTGGCGGGCACAATCCGCGCGGAGGCGAACATTTCCGACAGCACGGCCAGCCTGGCGTCCGGCACGCCGACCACGCCGATGTTCGGCTCGATGGTGGCGAATGGGTAGTTGGCGGCCAGAACATCGGCTCGCGTGAGCGCATTGAAAAGCGTCGATTTCCCGGCGTTGGGCAGCCCGACAATGCCGATGGTAAGAGCCATAGCCACGATTTTACCTGGGGCGACGCGTGCCGACCCACACTGGCGATTCGGCAATGTTCCAATTTGATACATAAGGCCGTCCAAGGCCTTGGTTTGTTCATCTGGACGTGTTTGGCGACGTAAGCTGACTTGGAAAGCGGTAGTTGCCGCACGACCACCCCGGCGGTGGCCGTAAAGGTCACTGAATCCGAATCATTGGAGAGACGATCATGAAGCGACAGAGTATCGGGAAAGTGCTAGGTCTTGGGGTGCTGGTCGGCGTGATGGCATTGGCTGGCTGTTCGGCAAGTAGCAACGCCACTGCATCGCTGCCCCAAGACACCAATGCCGCCGGGGGCGGCGGGGGCTATGGGGGGCCCGCAAATGCGCCCGAAGCGCCCGTGCCGGCGCCCGGAGATACCACCACCCGCCTGATCGCCCGTACCGCGTCCGTCACCATTGTGGTTACCGATGTGAAAGTGGCGGCCAGTAGCTTGCAGGACGTGGCCACGAGCTTTGGCGGATGGATTTCCTCGGAGTCGATATCGGTGCAGAGCGACAACAAGACGTTGGGCTATGGCTCGGTTCAGCTGTCCATCCCGTCCGAGAGTCTTGACGACGCCCTAACCAAGATTGAGACGGTCGGCGATATGACCAGCCGGTCTATCCAGTCCGAGGACGTCACTGAGCAGGTCGCCGACACCGACTCGCGTATCGCCACGATGCGAGCGTCGATCGCCCGTTTGCAGGACCTGATCTCGCGCAGCGGATCGGTGTCCGATATTGCCTCGGTCGAGGCGCAGTTGACCCAGCGCGAAGCCGACCTGGAGTCCTTGCTGGCCGTCCAGAAGAGCCTGTCGCAGCGAGTGGCAACCGCCACAATCGACGTCAGCCTTTCCACAGTTGCCCCCCCAGTCCCAGTTCAGCAGGTCGGCGTCTCGGCCGCTTTCAGTGCCGGTTGGCACGCCCTGACCACGACCTTCCGGTATCTGGTGATGGTGCTGGCCGCGCTGCTGCCGTGGCTGGTGCTGGCCGCCGTGATCGTTGTGCCGATCTTGTTGGTCCGCCGCAAGCACCGTCTCGCTGTAGTCGCCCCCGCAGCAAGGTACCAGGCCGCCCCCGGTTCAGTGCCTCGCCCCGGCCCAATGCCGACCGCCGCCCCAGTCCCGGTTGCCGCCCCAGTTCCAGCCACGGCCACGGCCCCGGCTACGGCCCCAGTACCGGTTGCGGCTGCAACCTCGGCACCCGCACCAGCCGCCCAGCCACAACCCGGGCCGCAGCCAGTCGGGACTCCGCCTGTGGCACCGTCCCCGGTGGCGACACCTGCGACCCCATCGCCCGCTGCGGCCAAGCCCCGCGCATCCAGAGCAAAACCCAAGCCGCAGTAATTCGAAGAAACGCGATTCGTAGGCGTGCGAAGCTCCGCCTAGTCCATTGACTCCAAGGGCACGGCCGCCAGCTAAGAGACACGAAGTCATACCAGAAAGTGTCATCAGTGTACACTTTTACATAGGACTTTTTGTCAATCACGGTAGGATCGTCTCATGGAACGTCTGATTGAACAGCGGCTGGCCGATTGGCTCGCCAACTCACGGCGGCCGCTGCTTGTCTTGGGGGCGCGCCAGGTCGGCAAGACATACTCCGTGCGGCAGTTCGGTGCCGAGTACTTCACCAACGTTGTCTACGCCAACTTCCAGACGGACCTGGCCAGGCTGGCTTCCGTCTTCAACGGGACAATCAACCCGTCCACCATCGTCGATGAACTCGGGCTGCTGTTCGAACAACCCGTCACCCCCGAAAAGACGCTGATCGTCTTCGACGAGGTGCAACTATGCCAGCCAGCCCTGACCAGCCTCAAGTATTTCGCTGAGGACGCGCCGCAATACCGCATCATTGCCACCGGCAGCCAGTTCGGGGTGACGGTACACCGCGAACCCCAGTACTCGTTCCCCGTCGGCAAGGTGGACATCACCACCATGTACCCGATGACGTTCGAAGAGTTCTGCTGGGCTGTCGGTCACCCCACATGGCCGGACGCCATCCGCGCCAGCCTGAAGGCCGATCGTCCGTTACTGATTCATGATGACGTTATGCGAACATTCCGGAGCTATCTGATGACCGGCGGTATGCCCAGCGCCGTCCAGCTGTTCGTCGACACGTCCGACTGGTCGCGGGTGCGCGAGGAGCAGGCGAACCTGGTGGCCCTGTACTCGGCCGACGCCAGCATCTATCTGCCTGACGCCGAGGCAGCGCGCACACAGGCCATTTGGCGCAGTGCGCCTCAGCAATTGGCTCGCGTTAATCGGAAGTTCAAGCTGAGTGACGTTGCGAAGGGCGCTCGCGCCGCCAGATACGAACCCGGCTTCGCTTGGCTTGAAGCCGCCGGTCTCATCCACCGTCACCGGTTGGTCGAGACGCCTGCCGCGCCCTTGGTCTACCGTCAAGACGGGACGTTCTTCAAGGCGTACCTGCTTGACGTCGGGCTATTGTCGCAAGCGATGGGTATCCGTCCGAACGTCTACCTCAACAGCGACGCCCGCCGCACGATTTCCAGCGGGTTTCGCGGCGGGCTGATCGAGAATGCCGTCAAACAAGCGCTCGTCGCGCAACGAATCGAAAGCGGCTACTGGACATCCGGAAACACTGCCGAAGTCGATTTCCTGGCCCTGGACGACCAACTTCACGTCATACCCATCGAAGCCAAATCCGGCGACAACGTCCAATCGAAAAGCCTCGCGGAATACGTCAAACGCTACGAGCCAGCCCAAGCCATCCGCGTGGCCGACAAACAATTCGGACGGGACGGCCTGATGCGCTCAGTGCCCCTATACGCGGCCTTCTGCCTGGCGGACGCGCTAACCCATATGGCTTGAATCGCGCTGGCGGCGAGGAAGGGATTCGAACCCTTGGAGGAGTTCATCGGCGGGATCGGCGTCAGGATCTGATTCATTGCGGGCCTCATGCTTGTAACCTGCCAAGGCCGCGCCGTAGGCGCTCAGTCCGTCAGTGATGACCAGCGAGCCGGGATCGACAGCGGCGCGGACAAACTTGCGCAGCTCGCACGCTGACCGGTCTTGGATGACTCCGAGACGCACTCGGCCGAAACCGCGCCCACCGATGCGATGTTCGACGACGGCGGCAACCAAGTCCTTCCCAGTCAGTGATGCCCCGCCTTTAGCAACCCCGCCATGGAACCACTCGTCAACTTCCACGACACCCGCCAAACGGTCCTTGTCAACGCTAGACATCGCAGAACGCAGCTCGCCGTCAACGCGGCGCCCGCCACCAACACCTCGTCCGCGTCGGCGAAGGCAAGCCCATCGCCCCGGAGCCGCCAGGAAGCTGCGGTCTGCCCGGCACGCTCGAAACCGACAACGCCCACCGGCCATGGCGACACCTCACATCGACACCACGCGCCTCGCCTCAATCCATTGGCAGCATGGATAACCGATCATGGGTGGACACGAACACACCGGGCGCGTAATATCCCTAACACAGGATTACGTACATAAGATCACGGTTTTGTATTTCGGAGCCTGAGTTCTGACGCTGGCTGTCAGACCCAAGTCTTGAAAGGATGTCCAATGATCACCAAATCAAAACTACACCGGAGTTATCGCCTGCTTAGTGGCAGCGTGGCCGCCGCACTTGTCATAACTCTCAGCGGGTTGGGTGAGAATTCCCAGGCCCAGGCTGATCCGGGTGGAAACGGCAAGGGCAACCACTACGGGTTGAAGCTCGTGACGGCCCCGCCTACTGTGGATCGCAGTCTGGTGGATGATCCGTATGGGGCAGCTGCACAAGTCGCCATGAGCAATCCTGACGACTTCGGATTCCCGACAGTTGTGGACGGTATCGTGGTGCTTCCCGCTGTATCGGACACGGCGATTGCCATAACGAAGCACACCCCTCCTGGCCAGGTGAAGAAACTTAACTCCTTTGCCAACAACCGAAAGGTCAAGGCCGGAGATACGAAAACTGACCCCGCAGACCTGAGTAAACGACTGAGCCACGTCAAGGTCACAGCAGCACCGGGCACCCATACCGTCACGCAAATGTTTGCCCTCAACGATCAGGTATTCGACATGCAATCCGAGCCTGCTTTCGCAGACGCCGACATCATGTCGTCCGGTATCGACGGGAACGGCCAGGTGCTGTTGACCGTCCGCACACTGACCGACGACCTGGCGGCCACCATCTCGGACCGCTTTGGTGCCGACATGGTGGTCATACAGGAAGACCCAGATTTGATTATGACAAACCTCGCCCGACCAAGTGACACGGCGCCGTTTCATGGCGGAGCGGCGATTGTGACCCCGTTAGGCGCCTGTACGTCCGCCTTCATCTGGAACATTAACTCAACGACGAAAGGTATGCTGACGGCCGGACACTGCATACCCGATGGTGGCACGGTGAAATCACCCGGTGGTGTTGTGATGGGGACAGTCGCTACGGATGGATCAGCCGATAGCTACAGCGGCACGACTGGATCCCACTATTTCAAGGGCTCAACGACATACCGTGGAGATCTGGCACTTGTTACGATGACCGCATCTGTCCAGGTACCACCGCGTACCTTTACGGGCAATTCAAGCTCCAACACATCAGTGCTCGTTGGGGAGATGTGGTCGAGGACGCCTGCCGTAGGAGACCAGTATTGCACCGGCGGCGCTGTGTCGGGCGAGCTTTGTGGCTGGACAATCACAACTGTTGGGACCGATTACACGGTGCAGAACGGATACTACGGAAACGTATACACAGTCACGTCACGGCACGTCACCGCCGGAACGAAAGCAGGCTCTTGTGCACAGAATGGAGACTCGGGTGGGCCGGTGTATACCGTTCGCCCGGATGGGGAGATCGCCGCAAAAGGCGTGATCAATTCGGGCGGAACCTCTGGCTCAACTTGTACTAGCCTTTTTACGGACATCTATGATGCGTATTACGGGCTACCGGGCACACTCGCTACAGCATGAGCCAGCCTGCCATGGTCTCTCGCATGGTCTCTCGCAGATCGTGGGTGTTTGCGATAGTGATGCTCGTTGTCGGATTGATCACTGGTTTCGGCGCCACGCAAGCGGCTCAGAGGGGCGACGCGAACTGGCAACACGCCAGGATCGTGTCGTGGTCTGGAAGCTCCGATGCCGAGGAGCTGACAGTCGTTGTCTTGCAGGGCTATGGCGTCGATATGGGGGTCCGAGTGAAGGTCGTGGAACAATCAGCCACTGTGATTCGACTTCAAGGATGGACCATCCCCCGCCCAGGCGTGCATGATCTGATTGGTCAGGCAGTAACAATTAGGGTGATGCTTGATGCGCCCCTAGGTGATCGGAAAGTATTAAACGCTGATGGCTCTACGGTCGTGAGGGTGCCCTCCTAACAACAGATAGCGCACTAGACGACGGCGAGGCCGAGACTATCCCAACATGTCGATGCCGTTCTCAGGACGGGCACTCCCTGAGAACGCCGAGGTTCGGCGAGCTAGCGTCATCTTAAAGGATAGCCGACTATCAGATGGCTTGAATCGCGCTGGCGGCGAGGAAGGGATTCGAACCCTTGGAGGCTTGCACCTCGGCCGCTTTCAAGGCGGCTGCACTAGTCCACTATGCGACCTCGCCAGATTCGCCTTGACGAGCGAGTAACCCGTTGACGGCAGAAACCGCCTTCAGTCTACTCGAAAACCCTTGAGGGCAGACGGCCGATAACCATCGTGGTTTGCCTCGGTGCATGCGCGGCATGGATAGGCCTCAGGGTGTTTTAGCGGCTTTGGCGTGGGGCGATGGCAGGGGAAGGCCCGCCCAGCGGATCGTGCGCCGGTGCGTTGGGGGAACTCCAAACCGGAGATGCGGACATTTCGACAAGCTCAGGACGAAAGGCAAAGCAGCTGATACCTGGAATGGTTGCTCGGGTGCGCAGCTACGGCACAACCACAACATAATTGGCCGGGTCAGAGACATGCTTTTCAAACTGATCGTTGCCGTGAATCCACATGGTACTGATAATGTATCCGTTTCCGAATGCGCTGTCGTCGACTTCGTTGGTGCCGCACAAGAGCCAGCCCTCGCCCGAGTTGGTTACCTCGTCAAAAGCGAACGCCACATCGCCGCCTATGGCAGCGAGATCGCGCGCCTGCGCCGCCGCGTCCGTCTCCTCGGAAATGGCGACGCACATCCCCGTGTTCGTGTCGTCGTGGGCGCGGATGTCGATCGGCACTCCGTGCGCATCGGGTGGCCAGGCCCACAAGGTGATGCCACGCTCCTTGGCCAGGTGGTCGTCGATCACCACCCGCAACCCCACGACCCGCACCATGGTGGCGGCGATCGAGCCGAACTGATCGGCTGGCAACCAGGTGGTCGTCGCTTCCTGTAGCGTGATCGTCAAACCTGTTACGCCACTAAACGTCTGGTTGATCTTCACCAGGCCCAGCGGCCCCATCCCACCAGTAACGGTCGACGTCGAGTTGGGTGTCGGTGCCGGGCTGGGTTGCGGTGTTGCGCTGGCCGGTTCTGCCGCGCTGGCGGTGTACTGCGGGACGGTTGGCGCACAACCGGCCATCGCCAGCAACGAAAACGTCACGCCGACAACGAGACCGACGACGGGTAGCCTAATAGCCACCGATACCCCCATCCCGACGATAATGGTTGTACCAATAATCGGAGTCATCCCAGCCGCTGGACGCTGGAGAGCCGAGGGTATCGCCCGCATCGGACAACTGGTTTTTCACCGCACACTTGAGTGCAGCCGCACCAAATACCGTCACCGTCTCGCCTCCCGTCCCCATGTCAGCGCAATCCACGTCGAGCTTATCTTGACTGGGCCGTCATTGCCAACAACCGACGCCCTTCACCCTATAGCTTTTTCCCGCTGACACTTCGGACACAAATGGGTGCCCCGCCCAGCCACCCGCGTCTTGACGACGGTCGTGCCACACCGCAGACAAGGCTGACCCTCGCGCCGGAACACCCTGGCGAAATCCAGATAGGCACCGCGACGACCCTCTGCATCGACGTAGTTACGATCCGTCGACCCACCCAATTCGATAGACGTCTCCATGACGGCCGCCGCCTCGTCCAACACCCGGCGCAGCGCCCGATCGCTCAGCGCGCCCACCCGTGACGCTGGGTGCACCCTGGCACCCCACAGTGCCTCGTCCGCGTAAATGTTGCCGATACCGGCCACGATGCTTTGATCCAGCAGCGACGCCTTGATGGCGGTCTTTTGGTGACGCCGCACCAGCGCCTTGAAGCGGGGCCAGGCATCCTCGTCCATCGGCTCAGGGCCATACGCCGACGACCACTCGTCCGCCACGTCGCGCGGCACCGCCCTGATCCACCCGAACTTGCGCTGATCGTTGAAGAACAGACGGGCGCCGTCGTCCATGTCGAAGATGACGCGCGTCGAGCGGTCCGGCAGCTCGCCGATCAACGAATCGGACGGATGCCCGCCGCCCCAGTCCGATTCAAGCGACACAACTCCAACGGCCGGCGTTTGGGGGGTGACTCGGCAGACAGAAGATATTTCCGTCGCGGGGGGCATTGCGTCGGCGCATGAGCTTCGCTCATCATCGCGCCATCCTCCACCTCGAACAACTAATTGCCCTGTCATCTTCAAGTGGACCGCCAAACACCGCCCATCGTCCAGATCGAGCATCAACATCTTGGCGCGGCGCCGAGCCGCCGTCACCCTCACGCCATCCAGGGGTAGCAGGGTGCTCAACGATCCAGGGTTCAAGACGTCAACCCCGACGATTCGGCGACCGACCACGAACTGCTCCAGGCCCCGACGGACGGTTTCGACTTCGGGTAGCTCGGGCATCGGCGGCTTGTCGTTACTCTCCGGGGTAGATGACGCCCACCTGGGCACGGACGTCGTCCAGCAGCCCCATGATGGCCACAGACTCGTCAGCGGGCATGATGGGCGAATCCAGAAGCCCATCCGTCACAATCTGGGCGAAGTGCGCTGCCTCATAGCACAGGGCCTTGGACCCGGTGATCTCGGGGGTTGGCCGCTCGATCACGTCACCGTCGCGCATCGTGACCCGCACACGGACGGCCCCGGGGGTGAACGGGCCGGGTCCGACCAACTCGACGCGCGCCGCTGAGCCACAAACCGCCGCCCTGGTGGGCGTGGTCGACAGCATCGTGGTGTGCAACGCAGCCAGTGCGTTGGGTAGACGTGAGAATCCGTCGCAGGAGATCGACAGGTGAGCGTCGACGCCCGTGTCCGTCAGTGCCCCAGCCGCCACAACCCGGCTGGGCAGGCCGCCCAGGAAGACGGCGAACTGGACGCAATAGATGCCGAGATCCAACAACGCGCCACCAGCCAGCTCTGGCCGTACGAGGCGCGGCACGGTTGTCAGGTTCTGGCCGTGATCGGCCAAGATGGTGTCGACCAGGCCCAGATCGCCGTTGTCCACGAGTTGTTTGACTACATCGAGCGTCGGCGTCTGCCGCGTCATGATGGCCTCCATGACCAGCACTTTCGCGGCCCGTGCTGCTGCGACGACGGACGCCGCCTCCGCCTGGTTGCGGGTGAAAGCCTTCTCCACCAGCGTCGGCTTGCCGGCCGACAGCGCCAGCTTGGCGTGCGCGGCGTGCTCGCTGTGGGGCGACGCGACATAGATGGCATCCACTTGTGGGTCCGACACAAGCTGCTCGTAACTGCCGTAAGCCTGTGGGATGCCGTACCTGGATGCAAACGCCTGGGCTCGATCGGCGCTGCGAGAGCCGACGGCCACCACCTTCTGACGGGTGTACGCATTGAGGGCTTCAACCATGCGTCCGGCGATGCCGCCTGGCGCGAGGATACCCCAGCGCAGAGGCGGGGCATCGTAGGGGTCTGGTACGCGTGGCTTGGGGAGGGCTGCGATCATGGTTCCAGCCTATCGCGAAGCTCACCAACTGGTGCAACCGACCACTGGCAACCTGAAACGGCATCTTGAGTGGTTTGTCCACAGCATTATGCACAGCTGTGGACAAACCACATAGATGTAGTTACAGCGGTGTCAGTTATGCTGCGGGTGCTTCCTTGGCCGCATTCTGATCGGCAATGTGCTTAAGCGCCATCAGTACAGCGAACCAGACAACGCCCAGCGCACCGAACTCGATGAATTGGCCGAGACCGGTCAGGATATAGGGCCCGGTCGCCGCATAGGGGCCTGCGCCCAGCCAGATACTGCCGATCAGATCGAACAGTCCGGCGGCGGCGAACCCGATAAAGCCGATCATTGCCACCATTGGCAGCTTGTCGACCAAGACGCTCGGCGTGTTGATGAGGGACGGCGGGGGCGGGGCGTAGACCGGCGCTGGTGCATACCCCATAACGGGCTGACCAGGCCAAACACCCGGCTGAGGCTGCTGCTGGTAAGGCATGCCAGGCATCGGCACACCTGGCATGGCGCCGGTCATCGTCCCGTCTGGGGGCGGCGGCACCGCACCCGGCTGCGGCGATGGAATGTAACCGGATTGTTCGTAAGACATTTCGCTCCTATCGGTGAGTCAAGGAATGTAACTACAGCATTCCCCTAAAGTCTAAGCCTTCGTCTGGTGAGCCGCGCCGTCCCCCGGTTGCGACTGGACTCAAACAGCCCTCAGATAACGATTTGGCGCTCCTTTTGGAGTGAAAACGTCTCATATCTTAGAATTGAGGCTTAAAACCTGAGATGGCCATGTGACATTTGTCCACAGGGTCGGGGCCGGAGCCCATCCCTCACAGCATAGAGGGTGAAGGTATGGCTCGTTCTCACCGACAATTGAGGAAACATATGAAGAAGACAGCAGTAGTACTAGCTGCTCTTGCGCTGGCTGCTTCGCTGGCGTTGAGTGCCTGCTCCAGCTCGAGCGTCACCTACACGGACGCCCAGAAGCTCGCCATCCGTCAAGCCATGGCTTCAATGATCGACCGCGACGCCCTGTCAAACGATGTTTACAAGACTCAGTACACCCCATTGTGCAGCTACGTGCCCGACGGTTTCGTCGGCGCTACCAAGGCCGTGTGCGATCAGTACCCGCTGGACAAGGACGCGGCCAGCAAGTACCTGTCCGACGCCGGCATCAAGACGCCCGTCACGGTAAACCTGCAATACAACCCCGACCACTACGGCAGCTCGTCCGACCAGGAGTATGGCCTGATCAAGCAGCAGCTCGAGTCTGCGGGCCTGTTCAAGGTGAACCTGCAGTCCACCGAATGGGTCACCTACAGCCAGGAGCGCACCAAGGACGCCTACCCGGTGTTCCAGATGGGCTGGTTCCCTGACTTCCCCGACGCGGATAACTATCTGACGCCATTCTTCGCCGCCAACAACTTCCTCAAGGTGCACTTCGAAGAGACCGACGCCGGCAAGGCCATTGGCACGCAGATTCAGGGCGAGGTCACCGAGACCGACGCCGCCAAGCGTCAGGCCGACATTCAGGACATCCAGACAGCTCTGGCCGCACAGCTGCCCACCCTGCCGTTGTTGCAGGGCTCGCAGTGGGCCGTCACCCGCGCGAACATGACGGGCGTCAATCTGCTGATCAGCGACGAGCTGGCCTTCACGACGCTGAACTCGCCCGACAAGAAAGACATCACCATCGGCACCACCGACAAGACCGTCACCATCGACCCGGCCGGCTCTTACGACCACGGCTCGCTGATGTTGGAGACCCAGGTGTACCAGTTCCTGATGAACTTCAAGCCCGGCGACACCGCCCCGTCCCCCGACGCCGCCGACAAGTGCGGTTTCTCTGCCCCGACGGTTTACACCTGCACCTTGAAGCCCGGCCTGAAGTTCGCCAATGGCGATGACCTGACGTCGTCTGACGTCAAGTTCAGCTTCGACCGTGTTATCAAGATCAACGACGACAACGGCCCTTCCTCGCTGCTCGGCAACCTCGACAGCGTCGACGCGCCCGACCCCTTGACGGTTAACTTCAACCTCAAGCAGCCCAACGACCAGACGTTCGCCCAGGTGCTGGCCACCAGCGCCGGCCCGATCGTGGACGAGCAGGTCATGTCGCCCACCGCGTTGACCCCGGACGCCGACATCGTCAAAGCCCAGGGTTTCTCCGGTCCGTACACCTTCAAGACGTACAACTTCAACGACACCGCCGTGTTGGTGCCTTACGCCGGTTACAACGGCGGGCTCGACAAGCCGGCTCAGGATTCGATCACCTACAAGACGTTCACCGACGCCTCGAACCTGCGCCTGTCGATCTCCAACGGTGACATCGACGTGGCCTACCGTAGCCTGACGCCGACCGACATCACGACGCTGAAGTCTGACAGCGGCGTCAAGGTGTGGCAGGCCAAGGGCGGCGAGATCCGTTACATCGTCTTCAACCTGAACACGATGCCCAACGGCACAGCCGGGTAGTCCCGACACCGGACAAGTAATAACCAACCCGAACGGGGGCTCTGGGCCAAAAGCCCGGGGTCCCCGTTCGGTTTGCCCCCGGATCATGGAACAGAGCGACTGCCCAAAGCGTCGCCGTTCAGTTCGTTGCCGTCAATATTGAGTTACCGCTTGGTAATGACGGCTTGCTAAGATTAGGCGATTCATCAGGAGGTGACAGATGGCTGAGGAAGTCAGCGTTGAGGCGCCCGACGCGCCCGACACGCCCCCCGAGACCGCCGGCACCGAAGCCAAACGCAAACCCCGTTCGACCAATGTGCTGGTCCGCTATCTGGCACTGCGGCTCGTCTTGATAGTCCCCACCGTGTGGATCCTCGTCACCGTGGTGTTCTTTTTCCTGCGCGTCATCGGCGACCCGATCACCGCCGCCCAGGGCGGACGTCTGCCACCTGAAAAGATCAACGAGCTCAAGCAGGCCGCCGGCTACAACGACCCGATCATCGTCCAATACGGGCGCTACCTATGGCAGATTCTGCACGGCAATTTCGGCCGGACCACCGACAACCAGAGCATCTCGACCATCCTTGTGCGCTACGCCCCGGCGACGCTGGAGCTGGTTTTCTGGGCGCTGCTCGTCGCCTTCCTCGTGGGCATCCCGTTGGGACGACTGGCCGCCCGCCACTACAACAAAGGCCCCGACATGGCGATCCGGGCCTTCGCCATCTTGTTCTACGCCGCCCCGGTGTTCTTCGTCGCCCTGGTATTGAAGCTCGTCTTCTCGATCTGGCTGCACTGGTTACCGATATCCGGACGAGCGTCGACCAACGTGCAGATAGCGTTGACCACAGACGGCCATGTCGACACCCACATCTACATCGTCAACGCCGTCATCTCAGGCAATTTCAGCTATGTGCTGGACGTGCTTCAGCACGCCGTCCTGCCCGGTCTCGCGCTCGGCCTGCTGACGGCCGGCGTCTTCATCCGCATGGTGCGCATCAACCTGCTGCAAACCCTGCGGGCCGACTTCGTGACGGCCGCCCGCGCCCGTGGCGTCGCCGAAAGCAAGGTCGTCTCGCAGCACGCGTTCCGCAACGCGCTGATTCCCGTCGTCACCGTCATGGGCATGGAAATCGCCATGATGCTCGGCGGCGCCATCTTGACCGAGACAAGCTTCGAATGGCAGGGACTCGGTTACGTCCTGAGCCAGTATCTACTCAAACGCGATTTCGTGGCCGTCCAGGGCATTGTGACGTTCTTCGCCCTGCTGGTGGCCGTCGTTAGCTTCCTGATCGACGTCGTCAACGCCCTGGTCGACCCGAGGGTGAGGTACTGATGTCCGGCCAGCTCCTACCCCCGGTCGACTTGGTTTACCCGTCCGGTCCTGCCATCGACGTCGACAAAAAGAAGATCACCTTGCCAGGAATGGCGCTGATCCGGTCGACCCATGGCATCCAGCGCGTCATGCTGCTGATTGGCTTGGTGTTGGTGGCGTTCTTCATTGTGCTGGCCCTGCTTTCGCCCATCCTCGCACCATACAAGTTCAGTGCCATCTTCACCCCCCAACTGCCGCCCTCGTCCGCGCACTGGTTCGGCACCACGGTCGGCGGGTTCGATGTCCTGAGCCGCGTGATTTACGGCGCTCGCACCGCCATCGAGGTGATCCTGCTGGCTGTCGCCCTGTCGATCGTCGTCGGCGTCACCTTGGGCGTCATATCGGGGTTCATCGGCACCTGGCTCGACCGGGTGCTCGTCCTGATAATGGACGCCCTGTACTCCTTCCCCAGCCTGCTGCTTGCCATCGTCGTATCGATCATGGTCTCGTCGGGCCACTCCGGGGCTTTCGCGGGCATTCTGTCGGCCGCGGTGTCGATCACCGTCGTTTTCATACCGCAGTATTTCCGCGTCACCCGAAACGCCACCATGCAGGCCAAGATCGAGCCGTATGTCGATGCGGCCCGCGTCGCCGGCGCCAACCCCGGCCGCATCATGTTTGGCCACATCCTGCCGAACGTGTCGCAGTCGATACCTGTGCTGATGACGCTGAACGCGTCGGAGGCGATCCTGACGCTGGCCGCCCTGGGTTTCTTGGGTTTCGGCATTGAACCCAACTCGGCCGCCGAATGGGGCTATGACCTCAACAAGGCGCGCAGCGACCTGGCCAACGGCATCTGGTGGACGGCGATCTTCCCGGGGCTGGCCATCGTGTTGATCGTGCTGGGCGTCACCCTGATCGGTGAGTCCCTCAACGACGTCCTCAACCCGCTGCTGCGCACCCGCGGCGGCACGACGACGGCGGACGAGGAAGAGGTCGCCGCAGTGATTGGTGACGCCGAAATTGAAGCACCGGGGAGGTCCGAGGGTGTTGCCTCGGGGGAGCGCTCCACTGCGGGCGCTGCGGCTCCGCCGCATGATAGCGCACTTGCTCCGCCCACGCTGCGTTCCAATACCGGCGCTCCTTCGGACCCCACGGTCTTTCCCCCTCCGACAAAGTCCCCCGACGCAGCATCCCCGGACCTCCCCTCCGACGCCCCCGAGGTAACACCCCCGGACCCCTCATCGACCTCAGCTAAGAACGGAGGCCAGTCATGACCGCCGTTGACAAATCCGTCCTGCTGCGCGTTGATAACCTGTCCGTGTCGTTCCGGACGGACGGGGCGCCCGTGCAGGCCGTCAAGAATATCGCCTACGAGCTTTACCCCGGTGAAACATTGGCCATCGTCGGCGAATCCGGCTCCGGCAAGACGGTCGGCTCGCGCGCCATGGTGGGCCTGCTGCCCGACACCGCCACCGTCACCGGGGACGCCGCCCTGGAGGGCCAAGAGTTGGTCGGCCTGAAAGGCGAGCAGATCCGGCGCGTCCGGGGCGACCGCATCGCCATGATCTTCCAAGAGCCGTCAACGGCCCTCGACCCGGTGCGCACCGTCGGCTGGCAGATTTGCGAGGCCCTACAGGTTCACCGCAAAATGACTAACGCAGACGCCATGAAACGCGCCGTCGAACTGCTCGACCTGGTTGGCATACCCGACCCGGTGCACCGTGTCCACGCCTACCCCCACCAGCTTTCCGGCGGCCAAAAACAGCGCGTCATGATCGCCATGGCTATCAGCTGCGACCCGGAGATTCTGGTGGCGGACGAGCCGACGACGGCCCTCGATGTCACCGTCCAGGCCCAGATCCTGGACCTGCTGCGGGACCTGCAGGAAAAGCTGGGCATGGCAATCATCCTTATCACCCACAACATGGGGGTCGTCGCCGACCTGGCCGACCGCGTGGCCGTCATGTATCTGGGCGAGATCGTCGAGCAGGGCACCGCGCACGACATTTTCGAGCACCCGCAACACCCTTACACTCAGGCATTGCTGGCCGCCGTGCCGTACCTCGGGCGTCCCCGTCCCAAGTCGATGGAGACGCCCGTCTCGTCGCGTCCGACCGATGAAATCGTCATGAGCGTGAAAGATGTGGTCGTCGACTTTCCCGGGCGCATCGGCAGCCCGGGGGTTCGGGCCGTGGACAGTGTCAGCCTTGACGTCCATGCCCACGAGATCGTCGCGCTGGTTGGCGAGTCGGGCTCCGGAAAGACGACGCTGGGGCGCTGCACTGTCGGCCTTCAGCCCATCACACGCGGCACCATCGAGGTGCTGGGGACGAACATCGTCAAGGCCCAAGGACGGGCTCTGCGCGAATACCGCCGCCGCGTCGGTTTCGTCTTTCAAGACCCGGCGGCCTCGTTGAACCCGCGCATGACGGTGGGTGCCTGCATCGCCGAACCCTTGCTGATCCACGACATCGGCACGCCGACAGAGCGCCTCGATCGCGCCCGCGAGCTGCTGGAAGCCGTTGAACTGCCAGCCGACTACGCCACCCGCTACCCGCACGAGCTATCCGGCGGCCAGCGACAGCGAGTCTCGCTGGCCCGCGCCCTGGTGACGTCGCCGGAGTTCCTGGTGGCCGACGAGCCGACCTCCGCCCTGGACGTGTCCGTGCAGGCCCGCGTGCTCGAGGTGTTCGTGCGGCTGCAGCACGAGATGGGCTTCGCCTGCCTGTTCGTGACCCACGACCTGGCCGTCGTCGATATGCTGGCCGACCGCATCGCCGTCATGCAGCTCGGACGCATCGTCGAGCTCGGTACCCGCGAGCAGATTCTGCGAGACCCCCAGCAGCAATACACCCGCGACCTGATCGCCTCCGTCCCAGTACCCAACCCGGCCGAGCAGTCAGTCAAACGCGACGAAAGACGGGCCCTCCGCGCCGCTGCGGCGTAATCGACCATCTACCCAAAAGGTTTTGGCGTACCTGCGCTGGCGATCGAGCCTGGTGCTAGTTCTACCCAAGTGTTGCCTGGGGTCAGGGTGACGGGGGCACCGAAGATCGGCACCCACCGGCCCAAAGCGTCGACATCGGGGCGGCAACTACCCGGTCGCTGAGAACGAAGTCGCCGGGGCCTGTGTGCAATACCACGCCAATCAAGAAGCGATCACCGAGGGCATCACGCAGCCAGCGCAGATGCCGAGCGTCATCTGTGCCAGGCGATGCAGTGGCCTTGACTTCGACGGCGGCCACCCGTCCACCGCCGAATTCGATCACCAAGTCCACCTCGTGCTCCCCACCCTTGGTGCGCAGGTGGTGCAGCCTAGGACGATGTCGCGATAACGCCACTTCTGGGCGTAACTGTTGAGCGACCCAAGTGTCCAATAGTCGCCCCACCATGTCTATATCGCGGACCACGGACTCCGTGTCGAGCCTCAGTAACGCGACCGCCAAAGCAGCATCCACCATGTAGCGCTTGGGCAAGGCCACCAGGCGGGTCAGCCGACTCGACCACCAAGCCGACACGGCGTCAGCAACGTACAGATTTTCCATCACACGCCAGTAGGCGTCGGCTGTCCGGCGGTCGATATGCACAGAATCAAGGATGGTAGCGACGTCCACTACCCCCGCAGTGATTGACGCGACAGCTTCTGCATAGGCACCGAACCGTTCGGGATCAATTCCCCGGCGCACCAAGCGCACATCCTGATGGGTCAGCTCTTCCACATAGCCAGCCAGCCACAGCTCGGCGCCCTCTTCGTCACGGTTCAGAACCGCATCAGGAAAGCCTCCTCGTATCGCCATGCCAAGATAGTCGTTGATGTCACAAGGTTGTGATCCAGCGGTGAAAGCCGTTAGGTCGGCAGCATACAAACGGTCAATGAAGCTCTCACCGATGGACCCAACAATTTCGCGTTGCGCCATTGGGAACACGGGTAAACGAACGATCCGGCCAGTGCTGGGCCAAGTGCTAGCTTGCGTCTGCTTCCCGACAGATCCCGTTAGAACGAAACGACCCGCGTGCGGATCGTCGTCCACCATTCGCTTGACAGCACCCAGGATTTCGGGCACCTCCTGCCACTCGTCCAGCAGAGCCGGTTCAGGCAGCCGACTCAATGCGGCGTCAGGGTCGGCACGGAACAAGCCCGCCTCGGCAGGCCTGTCGAGGTGCACAACGCTAGCGGCACACCGACTGGCGGTGGTCGTCTTACCGCTGGCTCGTGGCCCTACCAACAAAACAGCAGGCAATTTCGACAAATACGTATCCAGTGCCTTATCCACCAGGCGTTCTTTGTAAACGGCATGTGGCATAACTTCAGTCATGCCGTGAATGCTACTCTGGACGGTCATCGAATGTCACTTTGGTCGAACGCCGACTGTCACTTTAGTCGACTTTGTGCCGTGGGCCAGTTGCGCACGTCTTATTGGCAGATGATCAAGGATCTGCCTTTACGCCGTGGTGATCGAGCCTGGTGCTAGTTCTACCCAGGTGTTGCCTGGGGTCAGGGTGACGGGGGCGCCGGCGGAGTCGGTCAGGACGATCGGGTCTGTCGCGCCGCCTTTGCTCCAGTTGATGGGCACGGTCTTGCCACCGGACGCCAGGACCCCGGTGCCGGAGCTGTTGTTGACGACCGTCTCCGGCACCGGACTGCCAGCCGGATCGACGTACTTGGTACTTTTGATTTTCACGTTGATGGCGACAACGTTGGTGGCCGCTATCTGCTCGGCTGTTGAATCGTCGGCGCCCGTGCGTGTCATGGCCTCGTTCAGCGCCTCGAAGCGCAGCCACTTGCCGCTCTTGGCGTCCCACGTCCAGTGGGGGACCTCACCGCCCGACATCATCACCGTCACGGTGGTGGTCGCCGTGCCGCTGGCGCCGGCTGTGGATTCGGCGGCAGAGTCGGCGAAAGCCCAGGCCGGGGACGTCGGATCGACACCGTTGCCCTTGGCCGGGTTGACCTTGCCGATGAAGGTAGCCATGTCCCCGATGACGTTGTGCGGGGCGGAACGGTCCGGGTCGCGGCTGAACCCGGCGTCGCCGCGATCCATGTACATCAACTGGATGCCGGTGGCGGCGGCGGCGTTCAGGAACACCGACTGACCGCCGGAGAACACCAACGCACAGTTGAATGGCAACGCCAGGTTCGGGTCCATCGGGCGCAGCGAACGCACCGGCTCGACGGATGTTGGGATGGTCGACTGGAACACCGCCATGTACCGGGTGATGCCGCCCTCGACGACCTCCTCATAGACGATGTCGGCCGAGTTCAGCCCGAGTTGTGGCCGGGCTTCCGATGAGTTTTCAATCTTGACGCACAGCGCCGGCCCGATCGTCGACTCGAACACCCGCAGGCCCGTCAGCGGGGCGACGGGGCCTGTCGGCGTCGGTGTCGGGGTGGGGGTGGGTGTCGGGGTGGCCGTGGGTTTCGGTACCGGCATCGGCGAGTCCATCGCCGCCGGCGATGAAGTATCGGTGGGAAGCGTCCCTGGACCAGATGCGCAGCCGCTGAACAAGGCGACGCCGACCAGCCCGGCGACAACCACCATAACCCGCTTCATAGAAGGCCTCCTTACCTTTGGCAAGCTAAATGCTACTGGGTGAGGCAAAGATTTCCCGGCATTTTGCCCCTTGACCACGGCTTTGACTGCCGCACGCGCGATGGGCTCCACCTGACATCGGCCCCAGATGCCCCACGAAACAGACCCTAAATAGTGGTGATGGGCCGCCTGGGAGAGTGCGACCCATCACCTTCGCAGATAGGCCGTCTGGGAGAAAACAGCCCACCACTTTTTTTTATGCCTTATACGGCAAGTTTACCTCACTCACATGACACCGTCGTCCCTTCGCCGCCATGCTGCGATGCCGACCCAGACCCCCGCCAGGCCGCTCGCGCCCCCCGACGTCGAGTTGGCAGACACAGCCAACACGCCGCCCGTCTGTACAACAATACTCGTAAAGACCACCCGCACGCCAGAGGGCGGGTTGGTTGGCAACTTCGTTACCACACGATTGATAACGATGGTGGCGCTGACGTTGACGGTCTCGGCCGTGTTATCGGTCAGTTTAGACGTCGCGATACCGGGATCGGTGTTGACGACCGGTGGTGTCAGCACCGACGAGCCGTCCGATTTGAACGTCACGGGCACACCGTCAACCGGGTTGCAGTATTTATCGGTGACGTAGGCCCGAACCGTCGACGGGTTGCCCACCGGCAAGCTCATCGGGAAGGCCGACAGGTTGGTCGACTCCTGCCCGGACAGGCAGTCGAAGGGGCCAACCGATGGCGTGCCGGCCGTGAAAGTCACCTTGGCCGAGCCGACCGGCTTAACGACCGCATTCCACGTGAAGGTGCCCGACACGGTGACTTTCTCTGCCCGCTTGTCGGTGACGTCGGCGTAGGCCAGGCCGCCGTTGTCGGTGACGAACGTACCCAGAGACGACGGCCCCAGCTTGGCGCTGCCCGTCGCTTTGAAACTGACGGGGACGTTGGCCACCGGGTTGCAGTTTTTGTCGGTGACGTAGGCGAAGGCTGTGGCGTTGCCGCCAGCCTTTACCGAACTGGGATCGACCGACATGTTGGTGCCCATCACCGTATGGCCGTCGATTACACATGTGAACGGCCCTGGCTCCGGTTCGCCGGCGGTGAATGTCACCGTCGTCGGCAGCAAGTCGCCGCTGCCGTTGCCAGTGGACGTGTAGGTGCCGATCACCGGCACATTCTCGGCTTTCTGGTCGGTCACGGTGCCGGTAGCCCAGCCGTCGTCGCCCGTTACACCGATCACCGTGGCGACCACCCCGCTGTTCGCCGGTGCGGTGCCAGCCGCGAACTGTACATCGACGCCCGTGATCGGGTTGCAGTCGGCGTCGGCCATGTAGGCATGCAGATCCGTTGTACCGCCCGAGATCAGCGTGCTGCTGCCGTCCAGCGCCCACGGCTGCGGACCGGAGTAGATCTGGCCAACTACCACCTGCACACCGTCGACCGTACACACGGTGCCGACTGCCGCATCGCCCGCCTGGAACGGAATCGGTGTGGCCGGCGTCACCGTCGCGTAGGTCACGCCGCCGTCCGTCGTAGTGCCGGTGATTTGCACATTGTTGTAGTAAGCGCGGATCGTCAATGCGCCAGCCTTGGTCGACGTCACGTGGTCGATGTAGATCGGCGCGTTACCCCTGGTGCTGGCAGCCACCGTATCGGTGTGCACGCCGGGGTCGGACACGCTGAACGAGAACAGCGACCGGTCGCTCACCGTCGTCGGGTTGCCGTTACTGTCGCGCGCGTCGATTGTGCAGGTGTACGACTGGGTGTCGTCGGCGGCGGGCGGCGTCTTCGAACCGGATGTCACCGCGCAGGTGAACGACGAGTTGCCAACCGAGATGACACCGGGCTGGAACACCACATCGGCCGGCGACCCGTTGATCGGGGTGTTGACCGCCCTCACCGTGATCGTGGCGCTCACCTGGGTGGTCTCGGCGGTCACGTCCGTCAGGCCGACGGTCGCGATACCCTGGCTGTTGGTCGTTTGAAGCGGCGGATCGCTCAGCGCGGCGTGACCGGACGGACTGCTGACGCCGAAGGTCACCGGCGCGCCAACGATGACGTTGCAGTACTTGTCGGTGATCAGCGCGGTGGCCGTAGATGGGCCGGGTACCGTCACCGGCGTGATGGCCGTCAGATGGGTGTAGTTGCTCGACCCGTCGGGGCAGACGCATTCGCCCGGCGTGGTACAGGTAGCCGGATCGCTGGCCACGAATTGGATTGTGACGGAGCCCGTGTCGGTCTGCCCGTTGGCGGTACCGGTGGTGTTCACCTTGATGGTCTCTGCCACCTCATCGGTGACGTTCACCGTCGCCACGCCACCGGCATCGACGGTGGACGTTGTCGGGTTGGCCTTCGCCGAACCCGTCGGCGTGAATGTCACAAGCACGTTCGTCACCGGGTTGCAGAACACGTCGGTGACCAGGGTGTGCACCGCCACATCGGTACCGACCGGGACGCCCGTCGTTTGATCGGCGCTGGTGTAGGTCTTGAGACGGCCATCCTCACAAATCGGGTTAGGGGGGTCCGGCGGTATCGGGACGCCGGCCTTGAACGGTATCGGCGTGCCCGCCACGATCGTCGGCGCACCGACCACCTGGATGCCGCCGTAGGACGCCGTCACCTTGTACGTCGACGCCGCCCAAGTGGTGGTGAACTTGACGGAGTAGTGGCCATTGCCGTCGGTGGTTTTCGCGGTTACGGAAACCACCGCGCCAGCCGGTGCGCCCGTGATCGTGTACTGGAAGTCCGCCGGGTCGAGTGTGGTTAGCGGGTTACCCATCGAGTCGTAGGCCGTCACGGTGCCGATGTACGCCGCCGTGCCGTCGGCGACGACCCAGTTGGTCATCGTGGCGTCATTCGGATTGACCGCAGGCAAGACGGTGAAGATCGACCTAGACAAGTCGATGCCGCCCTCTTGGAAGGCCACCGTCGCCGGCGCCAGCGTGCCGTGCAGCGTCACACCGGTCGGCGTGTTCGTCGCATCCATCTCGGGGTAGGTGTACGAGCCGGCCACGCCGACGGACTCGGCTGCCGGATCGGTGGCCTTGCCACCGCTGGCCAGACCTGTGGTCGCGTTGGTTGCCAGGTCGGTACCCGTGACGACGGCCGAACCGGCCGGGGTGCCATTGGCAAAGCTAACCTGGGCGCCGACGATGGCGTTGCAGTACTCGTCGACGACATACGCCGACAGGGCACTGCCGGTGCCGGTGGCGTCGCTTACCGGAACGTTGGTGGCCGGGTTGGCCAGCACGGTATCGGCGGTGATCGTGGTGCCGTCCGGGCACACGATCGGGCCTGGTGGAACCGGGAGGCCCGGCTTGAAGTTGGCATGAACCGTCTGAAGGTTGGTCGGGGTGGTCGCACCGATGGTGTGTCCCTGGTAAGTCGCCTGGATCGGGTAGGAGCCGGCTACGGGCGTGGTCACCGTGAACGTGAAGACGCCGGTCGCGCCGGACCCGGTTGGCGTCGAGCACGTCACCCCGGACGGGCAGACCGCCGCGACATCCGCTGCCGACGGCGTCACCGGATTCATGTTGGTGTCGAACAGCCGCACGGTAACCGTGTGCTGGTTGGCCGGTGGGGTGGCCGTGACGTCCAGATAGTCCGCGCTGTCGATGGTGATCGTCGATTGAGACGGGTTCACATCGCCAGCCGTGAATGTCACTGCCCACGGCGAATCGGTCACCTGCTTCCAGTTGGCGCCCGTCACCGGGCCGCCCGCCATGGTGGTGTCCACGCTGGCATTGACGTGCCAGGTGCCTGACTTCAGCGACGTCACAGACACGTCGACAGCGCAGGCGCCGCTGTTATCGGTGGTGCACGTGGCCGTGGGGGCAGCGGCTGCCGAGCCGTCGGCCGGCTGCATCAGCAGAGGTGAGCTGGCGTCCTGGCTCCAGAAGCCGACCGTCTGGTTGGCCAGCTTCGCGCCATTGGCATCCGCCACCGTCACCGTGCAGGTGTACGACGCAGTGCCATCGGCCTTCAGCGGGCCGGCCGGCGTGCAGCTCAGCGACGAGTGCGTCTCGCTCGGTGGCTGCTGGAACATCATCAATACCGTGACATCGTCATTGACGGCCATGGGCCCCCAGCTGATAGTCGCCGTCGGCCCGGACGGGTTCGTCACCGTCTGCGTGTACACGACGGCACCGGTTTCGGTGTCGACGATCTGGGCGGAAACCGAGTGACCGGACGGCACATCCACCGTCAGCGACTGGTTGGTGCCGCCGTTGACACCGATGCCGCCGCCGACCTGAGGCGTGGCGGTGATATTGCTGAACGACTGTGCCGTGGCGCTGGTGACGTTGTCTGGCCCAGGCGTCACCGTCACCGGGCCGGGCACGGTTGCCCCATTGACCATCACGGCCGGGCGATAAACTGCCGGTGCCACGCGGAAGCTGTAATCCTCGATCTCGCCCGGCGTCGCCCATGCCTTTGTGCCAGCGGCGTCCTGGTATTCGTTGGCGCTGTTGTTCGGCTGCACCGGTGCCGTGCCAAGGCTCACCTGTGCCCGCAACTGCTCGGTGCCGGTGCTCGTCGACGTGGCCGGCGTGAAGCTGCCGGAAGCCGTACCGGCTGCCAGGGCGGGCGTCCAGACGGCGGTCGTGTTCCAGGCGGTGGTGCCGACCGGTGTGATCCAGCCGTTGACCGAGCCATTGGCCGCCTGCGGCCCGGACACATCCGCCTTCAGCGTGTAGGCGCGGCCCCCGGCCAGCACCAGCGACGGCCCGATCGCCACATTGCCCAGCAGGCTCGACCCGCCGACATACAGGCCGTCGTCGGTGGCGTTGTGCGCGGCGTTGTCGGTGGCCGGGCCGGCGTAGGTACCCAACGCGGCCCCCAGCCAGACCTGCGGCACCGAGCTGTTGATGTGCATGGGTGCGCCCGTGGCGACGGTGGTCGGAGGGGTTGAGGAATCGCCGAACGAGCCAGCGGCGGTGACGCCGAAATCGGCCGTCACCACAGCATCGGAGCTCACATGGACCATCGTCTGAATCGGCATGGCATCGGGCTGGGTGCTGGATTCGGTGCCGTACACCGGGTTGGCGGGCAGTGGCGGGTCGGCGATTGGCATGTTGACAGCACCGGCGCACTTTCCGCCGTCAGCGCCGATGGCCACCGTCGCCGTCACATTGCCGTTGCTGCAAACCGCTGTCGCGGTGTTCACCGCACCACCGCCGGACGCCCACGTCTGCACGGCATCGACGCCGCCGATCTGAGGCCGCACGACCCGCACCAGGTAATCGCCCTGACCGCCCAGCAAGAATGAGTAGCCACCGGCACCGTTGGTGTAGCGCTGCCCTTGCAGCACGTATTGGCCGGCCACCTGCTGATACAGGGCCACTTGCACACCGCTGAGCGCGTTGGCCGCACTCGCCTCGTCGGTATCGATCACACCGTCGGCGTTGGCGTCGTTGTAGACCGAGCCCTGCAGCACATAGGCCGTCTGGCCCGAAGCTAGATCCTGCACGTAACTGGGCGTGGCATTGCCGGGGTTCGCGTTGGCCGGCAACGAGCTGACCTGGCCGGACATCGGGTTGACGACGTTGAGCGAACCACCGCCGTTGTAGTCATACACATACAGCTTGCCGTTGAAGAACGCCGAGCCATACGACATGTAGATGTTCGCCGCAACAGTCGAGTTGTTGCCCGCCCACGTCGTCGCGCCCGAACCATTGGGCTCGCCGGGGGCTGCCACCAACGGCGACACCAGGTTGTACGTCCAGCCGCCGGATGTGTCCGACGGTACCACGCGCACCAGCCAGACTCTGGCCCGCGCGGTGGCGGCGCCCATGCTGGGCATGGCCCGATCCGACCGCACCAAGATGTAGGCATTGCCGTTGCCGTCCAGTGCCATGTCGGAGGCGACGTAGCCCTGCGCGGTACACGAGTTCGCGCCGGCAAAGATGTCATCGTCCGGGGTCGCCGGCTTGATCTGACCGGAATAGTTGTAGGCACCGGTCGTCGGGTCGAAAACCATCATGCGATAGGACGCGTCCAGCGATGTGCACTCCATACCGGACATGAAAAGGCGTCCGTTGCTCTGGATGACCTCGCCGCCCGACCAGCCGCCGTTGCTGCCCTCGACGGCGTCGGCCGCCAGCGTCGGCTCGAAGTAGCGGATCGTCGGGGCCACTGCCACCTGCGGCACCGTGTCGCCAGAAGTCCAGCGGTAGATGGCTGTGAAGTAGTTGGCCGTCGGGTTGGTGCCGCTCATCGACCCCGTCGGAATCGTCTGACCCATGATGGTGTTCAGGTTGCCGCGCGTCGTAGCGTTCTGGTTGGTCGCACCGTTCCACGCCCATGCATACACATAGGGCTTACCGTCGCCGTGTCCATTGACGTTGGCGTCCAGGGCGATGGTGGTCAGCAACTGGCCCACCACGCCGGCTGTCGTCGTGTGCTGACCGTTGTTGCCGCCAGCACTGTCTTGGATGGCAGGGGCCGTCGGCGGCAGGCCGTTATTGGTGTAGTAGCCGATCCAACCCATGGTGCGCCCGGTCATTGTGCTCGCCGCGTTGGCGCTGCCCAGCAACACCTGATCGCTCAGCGTGAACATCGGCTGCTGCAAAGCGAACGCACCGGCCGCGCCGGCGCCTGGCGTGGCCGTATCGGTGAACCATCCGCTGACCGGGTAGGTGCCAGTGTCCGCGCTCGCACTGGGCACGGACATCAACGCTCCGAGCCCGAGCAGCGACGCCGCAAAAGCGGCGATCAGCGCCGTCGAACGACGCCAATGACTTCTCATAGCTTCCGCCAATCCTTTAGTGGAAGGGGCGGAATCAGAGCTAGCAGTTGACCACATTCGAAAATCCCTGTTCTCCCAATGCGTCAGCCTGTCGGCGACATTGCACATGACACCCCTTGCGTCATGCTTCGCATAACCCTACGCCACTTCGCCGATCCCTCGCAAGCCCTTTTCCCGCTTGATTGCCACCTCACTTGGTGTTTTGGCATGCAATACCCCCGCCCGTATGGCCGGGAGTAATAAGCCCGGACGGGGGTATTGCGTGTGGTGGAGAGGCCAACCAACAACAAGGGATTACGGTGGCCCCTCAGGGCTAGGCGCCAAGGGAGGTAGCGCCTAGCCGTCTTCTGGATCTATTCGGTTACCGTCTCTTCGCGGCGGCGGATGGCGGCGATCGCCACCACCACACCGGCCAGCCCGAGCGCGCCGGCCGCCGCGCCCGCGGCACTGAGCCGGGACTCGGGGACGCCGCCGGTTTGGACGGCAACGGGGATGGCGCCCACGATCAGCGTCGCGGGCAAGGAGCCCGTGCCGACCGAGTTGAACGCCCTCAGGGTGATAACGGTGTTGGCGGCCAGCGGGGTGGTCGGCGTGCAGCCGAACCGTCCCTTGCTGTCAACCACCACGTTGGTGCAACCGGGCACCGGGGTGGCCTTGCCGCTGCCGTCAGGCACCGTAATCGTGATCTTCATGCCCGGCTGGGCCGAACCGGTGATGGTGCCACCGGTGGTTGGGTCGGGCACCGGCGCTGTCGGCACCGAGGTGTCGATCATGATCGTCTGCGGCGCGGACGGCTTACTGTTGTTGCCGCCCTTGTCCGTCTCGGTCGCGGTGACCTTGTGGGAGCCATCCTTCAACGGAGCCTTCGGGGTGCAAGACCACGTCAGGTCGGGCTGGACGGTGGCCGTGCAAACCGTCGAGCCGTCGCCGTCGTTGACGGTGATCGTGTCGCCGGGCACCGTGCCCTTGCCGCTGATCTTCGGTGTCGCGTTGTTCGTCGGCTTCATCGGGTTGATCGACGGGGGTGTCGTGTTGACCGTCACATTCAGCGGGGTGCCGGTGTTGCTGCCACCGTCGCTGTCTTTCGCGACCGGCGTCAACGTCTGCGGACCGGCCGGCAGTGGGCTGGTGGGCGTGCAAGACCACGCGCCATCTTTCACCGTCAGGCCTGCGCAGCCCGGGACCGGGTCGCCGTTGCCGTCCACCACGTCGACGGTGGTGCCGTCGGGTGCCGAACCGGCCAGTTTCGGCTGGTCCGTGACAACCGTCGATCCGGCGGGCGGGTTGGTGATGGCAGGCGGGGTGGTGTCCACGGTCACCGAGATCGTTGTGCCGGTGTTGGTGCCACCGTCGCTGTCGTTGACACGCGGCGTCAGGGTCTGCTGACCCTCCGGCAGAGCCGAGGTCGGCTTGCACGTCCAGGTGCCGTCGGCGGCCACCGGCACATTCGCGCAGCCGGCCACCGGGTTGCCGTCCTTGTCAAGGACGGTGACCGTCGTCGGGTCCGGGTCAGCGCTGTAGGGCGCCTTGCCGCTGATCGTCGGCGTACCGGTGACGACCGTCGAGCCATCGACCGGGCCGGCGATGGTGGCCGGGGTGGTGTCGACGCTCAACGTCTTCGGCGGGGTGGCCGGCGACGAGTCGGCGCCGTTGGTTTCGGTCGCCGTCACTGTCGGGGTGGCCTTGGTGCCGTCGACCGGCAACTTGGTGCCGCTGGACGGGGTGCATGTCCAAGTCAGATCGGCCTGGACGGTGGCGGTGCAGTAGGTATTGCCCTGGTTGTCCGTCACTGTGATGGTGTCGCCAGCCTTCGAGCCCGTGCCGGTGATGGCCGGGCTATTGGTCACAACGGTGCCGTTGGGGCCGGTGATCGATGGCGCCGCCGGCGCCCACGTCACATCGGCTGGCAACAGGTCGCCATTGCCATTGGCTGTCGACGTATAGGTACCGCCGAAGGTCACCGTCTCGGGCATCGTGTCGGACGCCGTGGCCGTCGCCCAACCGTCGCTGCCGGTCGGGTTGACACCCAAGGCGAAACTAACCGGGCTGGCCGGGCTGGGCGTGATGGTCACGTCGACGCCCGCAATCGGGTTGCAGTCCGCGTCGGCCATGAACACCTTCAGGCCCTCGGTGACACCGCTGGCCACCGTCGCCGACGTGGCAATCGCCGGGTTGCCGGGCGTGTAGGCGTAGATCTGGCCGACAACCACGCTCTGGCCGTTGACATCACACGTGGTGCCAGGCGCCACAGGGCCGTCCTGGAACGGTATCGGCGCCACATCGGGGGCACCGACCTCAGTACCCGCGTAGGTGGCGGTGGCCGTGTAATCGGGGTTCGCCACGGTCGACGTCAGTTGCACCGTGAAGGTACCGGGTGTCGCGCCTGCCGTCACCGGGCCAACCGCCACGCTGCCGCCTGACGGCGCTGCCGGGTTCACCGCGAAATCGGTGGTGGCAACCATCGTGGGGTCGGTCACGACGTTGCCGAAGGTATCCTCCGCCGTGATCGTGCAGGTGTAGTAGTCGCCACCTGTCGAGTTGCCGTTGGCGATCGGGGCGGCGCCGGTGGCTGCCGAGGTCGTCGCCGAGCAACTGAACGTGGACGTGGCCGGGTCGACATCGCCGGCGGTGAACGTCACCTGGACGTCGCCGATGTACTCGTCGACCGCCCGCACGTTGACCGTCTCGGCCACGTCATCGGTTATCGTGACGTGCGCATAGCCGGCCACCGTCGACACCTGGGAGTGATCCGTCACCCAGGTAGCTGAACCCAACACCGGCGTAGGCTGGCCAGCCGGGTTGAGGTACAGCGGCGGGGTCAGACCCGTGGCACCGGTGAACGAGAAGTCCACCAAGGCGCCGTCGATCGGGTTGCAGAACTCGTCGGTCACATAGGCTTCCACGATGGCATTCGTGTTCACCGGTGTGCTCGGGCGGTCGACTGTCAGGTGGGTGCCCGGCTTATCGCCGCAACTGTAGTCGGGGCCGTCATGCGGGGCGCCCGGCATGAACGTCACGACCGCCGGCGTCAGGGCGCCGCTGTCGGTGGTGGCACCAGCCGGGGCGGCATAGGTGCCGGCCGCGTGCACGGTCTCGGCCAGTTCGTCGTAGACGGTGCCGGTGGCCATACCGGCGGCGTCTGTGGTGGCTTGGGTCGTCGCGTAGGACGCCGGGCCCTGGCTGGCCGGCGTGCCGTCGGCGAAGCCGACCGTGTCACCGGGCACCGGGTTGCATTCGGCGTCGAACAGGTAGGTCCGCAGGGCCTGCGTTGTCCCGGCCGTCGCATCGGCGCCGGTCAGTGGCGGCAGGGGCGTCACGGACGACGCGGTGTCGGCCACGAAGGGGTACGGGTACACCTGGGCGGATGCCACGGTGTAAACCGTGCCGTCGACGGTCACCTGGCACTGGGCGCCAGGCGCCACGCCGCCGGCGGTGAAGCGGGCGGGCGCGGCCGTCGTCGACGTCCAACCGGTGATGCCGGTGTCGGTGGGTGCCGCGGCGTAGATCGGCGTCGCCACGCCGGCCACCTGGATGGTGCCGGTGATCGAAGCCGTCTCGGCCTTGGAATCGGTGAACGTCGTGATGGCGTTGCCACGGTTGCCCGTGCCGGAGCCCGGCGCCACCGTATTGACGGTGGCCGCACCGGTCACGTGAGCCGTCGACGGGGCGGCAGTGAAGCTCACCGGCACGTTGCCGACCGGGTTGCACCAGGCGTCGGTGATGTAGGCCGTGGCCGTCGAGTTGGCGTCAACCGTCTGCGGCGATGTGGCCGTCAGGTTGGTACCTTCCGTGTGACCGGACGTGCCGTCCGGGCAGTTGCCGGTCACCTCGGGCACTGCGGTGCCGGCGGTGAAGGCGACGGAGACACCGCCGCCATCGGTCGTCGAGGCGGTGCCGGTGGGGCCGGTGTAGGCCACGCTGGTGGTCACGTCGGTGGGCTCGGCCACCAGGTCGGTCTCGTAGGCCGTCGCGGTGCCGTTGCCACCGGTCGTGTACGAGCCGGTCGCGGTGGGAACGAACGTCGCAGACTTGTCCTGGCTGAACGTCACGGCGGCGCCCACCACCGGGTTGCAGTTGACGTCGGTGACGTAGGTGGTTATCAGCGAGCCGACGGACGGGGACGCAGAGTAGGTGGGGCCCACCTGGGTGGTGGTCGGCGCCGCCTGCGTGTACGTCTTGGGGCTGCCAGCGTTCGGGCCGGTGACGCAGGTCGGGTTCTGCGTGTCGGGCGGGATCGGCGCACCGGACTGGAAGGGGATCGGCGTGGGCACCAGGGTCGGCGCGCCGCTGATCGTGATTCCGTTGTATGACGCCGTCACCGCGTAGTTCGGGTCGGACTTCAAGGTGGTGAACGACACCGTGTACACGCCGTCGGTCTGCGGGGTCACCGCCGACGCGTTGATGTACGACGAGGTCGCGAACTCGAAGTTGTCGGGCGTGATCGGGTGCGCCGCGTCGGTTGTCGTCAGCGGGTTGCCCAAGCCGTCCTTGGCTGTGATGGTGCAGGTGTAGGCCTGGCTACCATCGGCCACCGGCCAGTTCGACATGTCGGGGGCGGCGGTGGCCACCGGCACGCAGGTGAAGGTGGACTTGGTGCCGTCGAATGTGCCGGAGGTGAACCTGACCGGTGCGGCCGTGGACGACGTCCAGCCGGTGACGCCCGTATCGGCGCTCGGCGGGGCATACAGAGCGCCGGCGTCGATGGTGCCGGTGACGCCGACCGTTTCGGCCGTGTTGTCGGTCACTGTCGCCGTGGCGATGCCGCCGGCGTTGGTCGTCGCGGTCACCTGGCCGGGTGTCGTCGAAACCGACGCGGCACCGGCCGGGTCGAGCCCGAAGGTCACCTGCTGCCCGCTGACCGGGTTGCAGTTGGCGTCGGTCACCTTGGCGGTGACGGTTGACGTGCCGCCCACCTGGATGGGCGATAGCGCCGTCAGGTTCGAACCGGTCATGCCGGTGGTCGGGCAGGTGTCGACGGGCCCGGTCACCGGGTCGCCAGCCTTGAAGGTCACGGAATCCGAACCGGCGTTCTTGGTGACGCCGTCCTTGGTTTCGCTGGCCGACACGTTGACCAACTCGGCCACCTTGTCGTTCAAAGGCGTCGTGACCGTGCCGGTGGCGTCGGTCGTCGCCGAAGCCTGGCCGACGGTCGCTGCGGCGGAGTTGCTGGTGACCGTCCAGTTGACCGTCGCACCCCGAACCGGGTTGCAGTTGGCGTCGGTCACCAGGGTGGTGACGCTGGCCGGCGTGCCGGCCGTCTGCGTCTTCGGGCTGGTGGTCGCCGGGTTGGTCGTGATCGCGGTGTTGGTCTTGAGGCGTCCGTCCGTACAGGTCGGATTCTGGGTGTCCGGCGGTATGGGCGCGCCGGCCTGGAACGGGATGGCCGTAGGCATCACTGTCGTACCGACGGATGTCGCGCCCGTGATCTGCTCACCGGCGAAGCTTGCCGTCACCGTGTAGCCCAGATCGGCCCTGGTGGTGAAGAACTGAACCGTGTAGGTACCGTCGCCGTGGCTTGTGACACCCGCGTTGGTGACGCGGCTATTGTCGGTGCCCCCGGCCACGCTGAACGCGAAGTTGCCGACGTTCAACGCTGTCAGCGGGGCATCGTTGATGTCCTTGGCGTCGATCGTGCAGGTGTACGAATCGGCGCCGTCGGCGGTCGGCGGCGTTGTGGAGCCGTCAGTCACCGCGCAGGTGAAGCTCGACAGCGTGCCGTCGAAGCTGCCTGTGGCGAACGTCACGTCGATGCCGGCCGTCGGGGCGATCAGCTCCGTCGGCGACAACTGGGCCTTGACGGTGACGGTTTCGGCCGTCGCGTCCGACAGGGTCGTCTTGGCGTTGGCGGTGGCGTCCGTGGCCAGCGTGACGGTCGTCGTGCCGGCCGTGCCGCCCAAGGGGGGCGTTCCGCCCAAGGGGGGCGTTCCGCCCAAGTAGGCGTCAGCGGCGGTGGCCGGTGCCTTCGGCGTCACCGCGAAGGTGACGTCGGCCGGGTCGGTCACCGGGTTGCAATACTGGTCGGTGACGTAGGCGTTCACGTTCGTCACGCCGGGCGTCGAGCCCTTCAGTTGCACATTCGTCGAGTCGACGGTCAACTGCGTGCCCTGCGTGTACACCGGGTTGTCCGAGCAATCCGGGGTGACGGACGGCGGGCCGGCCGTGAAGGTCGTGCGGATCGGGCCGACGACCGCCGAACCGCTGCTGGCGGTGATGGTGACGGATTGCGCAACGTAATCGTTGATATCCGATGTTGCCACACCGCTGCCGTTGGTCGTCCTGGTGGCCGGGGTCATGAAGGCGTTGCCGGTGGGCGTGAAGGCGACCAGCGCGTTCGTCACCGGGTTGCAATCCTTGTCGGTCAGGTGGACGGTCACCGTGGCCGGTGTACCGGCCGGTTGCGAGGCCGAACTGATCTCGATCCACGACTGGTTGCGCCCGTCGGTGCATTGCACCGGCGTCTCGCCGCCGCCGACCGGCGGGCCGGCCTTGAACGGTATGGGCGTGCCGCCAGTGCCGGCAGCCACCGCCGTACCGGTTTCCCAGGTGGTCACGGTGGCGCCATCGGTGGTGTTCGCACCGGTGATAGTGGTGCCGCCGTAGCTTGCCGTGACCGTGTAGCTGGCGGCCGCGAACGTCGAGGTGAAGGTCACGTAGTACTTGTTGCCCACCTGGGCGCCGACGACCACCTTGACGGCACCGCCGGCCGGTGTGCCGGTGACCGTGTAGGTGAAGTCGCTCGGGCTGAGGTTGGTCAACGCGTTGCCGTTGCCGTCGTAGGCGGTGACGACGCCGGTGTATGGCGACGAGCCGTCGGCCACCACCCAGTTGGTCATCAGGGTGTTGGACGGGTCGGCCTGCGGGCTGACGACGAACACCGACCGGCTCGGGTCGAGTGTGCCGACGCCGAACGTGATGTCGGCGCTCATCAGGTTGCCGGTGTCGGTCGGGACGGAGCCCACATAGGTGCCACCGACGGTCACCGTCTGGGCCGTCAGATCGGTGACGGTCGTGGACGCCTTGCCCTTGTCGTCGACGGTCACGCTGGTGGAGCCGAACACCTCGGCACCGGCCGGCGTGGTCATGTCGGCGAAGTGGGCCGACGCCCCGGGCACCACGTTGCAGTGGGAGTCCAGCAGGTACACGTAGATATTCGACCCGACGGGTGAAGACGCCGCCAGATCGGCCGGCGAACCCGTCAGGGTAGACGCCGGGTCGGCGTAGATCTGACCCACGGTGATCTGCCCGTCCGGGGTGTCGCAGATGGTGCCTGGAGCGATGTTTCCGGCCGTGAAGGTCACGTTGACGGTGCCGCCGTCGGTGGTCGTCGCCGCGCCCGTTGTCGGGTCGGTGCCGGCCACGCTGGTGGTGACGGTGGTCGCCTCGGCCGTCTGATCCGTCTCATTGGCCGTCGCGATGCCGTTGGTGCCGGTGGTGTACGAGTCGGGGGTTGCACCGGCCGCGCTGGTGGGCGAAACCGTCGCCGAACCGCTCGGCGTGAATGTCACAACCGCACCGGGAACCGGGTTGCAGAAGGCGTCGGTGACCAGGGTGCTGATCTTCGAGTTGGTGTCCACCGGGGTGCTGGTCGGGGTGGCCCAACTATAGGTCTTCGGGCTGCCCGCGTTCGCACCGGTGGTGCAGGTGGGGTTCGTCGTGTCCGGCGGGATTGGCGCGCCGGCTTGGAACGGAACGTTCGCCTGAATCGCCGGCGAGCCGAAGGGGATGCCCGTGTAGGCCGCGCCGAACTTGTATGACGGGTCGGCTTTCGTGGTCGTCAGCGTCACGGTGTAGACGCCGGGCTGGCCGGCGGGGTCAACCTCGGTGGGGAGTGAGACCTTGACGTACGAAGACACCGAGTAGGTGAAGCCCGTCAGGCCAGGTAAACCGTTGCCCAGCGAATCCTTGGCCGTCATGGTGCAGGTGTAGCTCTGCTGCCCGTCGGCCACCGGCGGGGTGGCCGAGCCGTTCGTCACAGCGCAGGTCAGCGTCGAGTTGGCGGCGCTGAAGTCACCGGCCGTGAACCGCACCGGTGCGCTGGTGGTCGACGTCCAACCGGTCACACCGGCGTCAGTGGTCGCCGGGGTGTACAGGGCGCCCTGGGTAATGTTGCCGGTGACGCCAACCGTTTCGGCCGCGTTGTCGGTCACCGTCGCGGTGGCGAGGCCGGCGTTGTTGGTCTGCGCCGTCACCTGGCCGGGCGTGGTCGAAACCGAGCCGCTGCCGGCCGGGTTCAGGCCGAACGTCACCGTGACGCCGGCGATCGGGTTGCAGTTCGCGTCGGTCACCTTGGCCGTTACGGCCGATGTGCCGCCCACCTGCACCGGCGAGTTGGCCGTCAGGTTCGAGCCCGTCATGCCGGGCGCAGGGCAGGTGGTGACCGGGCCGGTCACCGGGTCGCCGGCGCGGAAGGTCACGGAGTCGGTGCCGGCGTCCTTGGTGGCGCCGTCCTTCGTCTCGGACGCCGACACGGCGACCAGCTCGGCCACCTTGTCGCTCAAAGGCGTGGTGACGGTGCCAGTGGCGTCGGTGGTCATCGAAGCCTGGCCGACTGTCGCCGTGCCGGAGTTGCTGTTGACGGTCCACGTCACCGCCGCACCTTCGACCGGGTTGCAGTCCTTGTCGGTCACCAGTGTCGTCACCGACGCCGGGGTACCGGCCGTCGTGTACTTCGGGCTGGTGGTGGCCGGCGTGGTGGCGATGGCGGTGTTCGTCTTGAAGCGCCCGTCGGAGCACGTCGGGTTTTGGGTGTCCGGCGCGATGGCCGGGCCGAAGGTGAACGGGATCGGTGTGGGCACAGCGGTCGCGCCCACGCTGGTCGTACCGGTGATCTGCTGGCCAGCGTAGGCGGCCGTCACCGTGTAGGTGCGGTCGGCTGTCGTCGAGGTGAACAGCACGGTGTAGGTGCCGCCGCCCTGGTTGCTGACCGCCGACGGGACCGCCTTGGTGCTGGCCGCCGCCGGGCTGCCGACTTGCACGTTGAACGTGAAGCTGGTGCCGCTCAGGCTTGCCAGCGGGGCGTTGTTGACGTCCCGGGCCGTGATGGTGCAGGTGTAGTAGTCGCTGCCGGTCGAGTTGCCGTTGGCGACGGGCGCGCTACCCGAAGTCGCCGTGGTTGTCGGGGTGCAGGTGAAGCTCGACTTGGTGCCGTCGAAGCTACCGGTGGCGAATGTCACGGCCACACCGGCGGCGGGGTTGAGCGTCGGCGTGCCGGAGACGTCGGCCAACTTGCCGGTCACCGTCACCGTCTCGGGTGTCGAATCCGACAGCGTGGCCGTGGCGACGCCGGTGGCGGCGTCGGTTTGTGCCGAAGCCGTGATCGTCGAGGCGCCGGTGGTATAGAAGTCAACCGTCGTCGGCGTGGTCACCTTGTTGCAGTACATGTCGGTGACAAGGGCCGTCACGTTTGAGGTGCCAGCCGCGCTGCCCTGCAGCTCCACCGTCGTCGGGTTGGCCGACAGCGTGGTGCCCTGCTGGTTCGGCGAGCTGGCCGGGCAGGTCACGGGGCCGGGCACCGGGGCGCCGGCCGTGAACGTGGTGGTCACCGGGTTCATGACGGCTGTACCGCTGGTGGCACTGACGGTGACGTCTTGGGCGACGTAGTCGTTGACCTGGATGGTGGCGTGGCCGGTCGAATCGGTGGTCGCGGTGGCGGCCGTCGGGATCATGAAGGCCTGGCCGGTCGGGTTGAAGTCGACCGTCGCATTGTGCACCGGGTTACAGTCCTTGTCGGTCAGGTAGACGGCGATGTTGGCCGGGGTACCCGCCGCCTGCGATGCCGAATCGATCGACATCGACGACAGCGAACGCCCGTCCGTGCAGTTGGGGCCGGGCCCCACCGGCGCACCGGCCTGGAAGGGGATCGGCGCACCGCCGCTGCCTGCGGCGACCGCTGCGCCGTTGTTCCAGGTGGTGACGGTGGTGCCGTCGGTGGCGTTGGCGCCGGTGATCTTCGCACCGCCGGAATGGGCGGCCGTCACCGTGTACGTGCCGTCGGCGAACGTGGTGGCGAAGGTCGCGTAGTAATGGCCCTTGCCGTCGGCCGCGCCGATGGTCACGTTGACCTTGCTGGCGTTGCCGTTCGCGTCGGTCACCGTGTAGGTGAAGTCGGTGGCCTTCAGATCGGTCAACAGGTTGCCGTTGGCGTCGTAGGCGGTCACCTCGCCGGAGTAGGTCGACGAACCGTCGGCGACGACCCAGTTGGTCATCGCATTGTCGGTCGGGTCGACGGTCGGGGAAACGACGAACACCGACTTCGACGGGTCGATATCGCCGGCCTTGAACTGCACCATCGAGACGCCGGTGGGCGCCGGGGCGGTGCCGCCCAACGACGTGGTGTCGGAGGTCAACTGGCCGGAGCCGTAGTTGCCGGCCTGACCGGCGCTCGTTGCGCCCGTGGTGGCATCGTAGGACCCACCGATGGTCACCGTTTCGGCCGCGTTGTCGGTCACCGAGCTGGCGGCCAGGCCGTCGGCGTTGGTGTAGGCCGGGTTGGTGGTGGCCGGCGTCGTGGTACCCGGGATGGTGGCGGCACCGGTGGTGGTGAAGCTAACCTTGCCGTTTTCGATGGGGTTGCAGTTGGCGTCGGCCAGCAGCGTCGTCAGATTGGCGGTGTTGCCGACGTTGGTGACGTTGGGGCTGGCGTAGGCCTGGCCGACGATATAGGTCTGGCCGTTGATGGTGCATTGCTTGCCATCGTCGATCTGGCCGGCCTTGAAGGGTATCGGCGCGATGGTTTGCGGGCTGCCGACCGGCACAGCGTCATAGGCCGCCGTCACCGTGTTGTCGGCGTCGGCTACCGTCGAATAGAACTTCACCGTGTAGGTGCCGTCGCCGTTGCTGACCACAGGCGTGGTCTGCTGGGCGGTGCCAGTGGACTGGGTGAAGGCGAACTTGGCGACATCGAGGTCCTTCAACAGGTTCGGCGTGGGCGAATCGTCCTTCATCGTCAGTACGCACGTCCAGTTGTCGGTGGTCACATCGCCGGTGGCGACGGGCACAACCGGGGTGGTGGTGTCGGAGGACGTCGGCGCGCAGGCCAGCGCGGAGTTCTGCGAGCTGACGCCGCCGACGGTGAACTCCACCGTCACCGGCGAGTTGTCGATCGCCTGGCCGGCGTTGATGGTGGCGGCCACGCCCACCTGCTCGGCCGTCGCGTCGGCCACGGTCGCCGAGGCCGCACCGTTGACCGTGTTGACGGTCAGCGTCGCGCCGCTGTTGGTGCCGTCGGTCAGCGACGGGACGCCGCCGGACTTGCCCGTCACCGCGAAGGCCACAGGGGTGTCGTCGGCGACGATGTTGCAGTATTTATCGGTGACGTGGGCGGACGCCGTGATGGTGCCGGGGATCTGTGCCGACATCGGGCTGGCCGTGAGGTTGGTGGCGGTCTGCGAACCGGGTTCGGAGCAGACGCACCCGCCGGGCGTGGTGCAGGTGTCGGGCGCGCCGGCGATGAAGGTCGCCGTGGTCGACACCAGGTTGCCCGTGTCGGGCGCGGTACCGGTGGTCGGCGTGTAGGTGCCGCCGACGGTGACAATCTCGGCTAGCGTGTCGGTGACGGACGCCGCCGCCAGGCCAGTGCTGTCGGCTGATCCGCCGTTAGTCGCGGTGATTGTGTGCGGCATCGGGACGCTGGTGCCGCTGATCGAACCGGAACCGGTGAACTGGGCCGCCGCGCCGGGCACCGGTTGGCAGTTGGAGTCGAGCAGCCAGGTGCGCAGCGGCACATCGCTGCCGGCCGCCACAGTGCTGCTGCCGTCGGTCGCGGTGCCGTCGGCGTTCCACGGCGCCGTGCCGGAATACACCTGTCCGACAGTGACCTCGACGGAGATGTTTTCGGGCATGACCGTCACCGTGCAGACTTTGCCCGGGTCGATGCTGCCGGCCGAGAAAGTGATAGCGGCCGGCGCCAAGGCGCCGTTGTCGGGCGTCGTGGCCGTCGTCGGGGACGCGTAGCTGCCGCCCGCCGTGACGGTTTCGGCCGCCGCGTCGGTGACAGTGCCGGCGGCCATGCCGTCGGAGTCGGTGGTCGCCTGGGTGGTCGTCACGGACGGGGTGCCGCCGGCGGAGCCGGTACCGCTGAAGGCCACCGTGTAGTCGGGCGCCGGGTTGCAGTTGGCGTCGAACAGGTAAGTGCGCACGCCCTGGGTGTCACCGTCGGTCAGGGTGGCCGAACCGGTCGGGGCGACGGTGTCGGGGGTCGGCGGGGTGGTCGTCGAGTTCGTCGTCGTGAACGGGTAGGGGTACACCTGGGCCGACTGTACCTGGTAGGTGACGCCGCCGTCCGTGATCTGGCAAATCTTGGTGGTGTCGACGTTGCCGGCATCGAAAGTCAGCGGCCACGGCGAGTTCGTCACCTGCTTCCAGTTGGCCCCGGTGACGGGGCCGCCGGCCAGCGTCGTGTCGACACTGGCGTTGACGTCCCAGGTGCCCGACTTCAGCGATGTCACATTGACCTGGACGGCACAGGTGCCGTCGCTGCCGGAGGTGCAACTGGCTGTCGGTCCGGGGGTCGCAGACCCGTCGGCCGGCGCCATTTGCAGCGGCGAATTGGGCGAGTCGCTCCAGAAGTTGACGGTCTGGCCGGCCAGCTTGGCGCTGTTGGCGTCCTCGACGGTGACGGTGCAGGTATAGGGTGTGGCGCCGTCGGCGGTCAGCGGGCCGGCCGGCGTGCAATTGAGTGACGACGTCTGCTCATCGGGCGACATCTGGATGGCCACCAGCACGGTCACGTCGTCGTTGATGGCCATCGGACCCCAGTTGACGGTGGCATTGGGCCCGGACTGGTTGGTCACCGAGGTGGTGTAGCCGCTGACCGGCTGCCCGGTCTCGGTGTCGACGACCTGGGCCGAGATGGAGTAACCATTGGGCACTGCCACAGTCATCGACTGGCTGCCGGCGTTGACGCCGACACCGCCGCCGACCTGTGGTGTCGTGGTGATGTCGGTGAACTGCTCGGGTTGGGCGCTGGTGGTGTTGGTGCCTGGTGTCACCGTCACTGGGCCGGCGATGGTGTCGCCGTTGGTGACGAGGGCCGGGCGGTAGACGGCGGGCGCCACCTGGAAGTTGTAGTCCTCGATCTCGCCGGGCGTCGTCCAGGCCGTGTTGTTGGCGGTGGCGCTGGCCTGGTACTCGTAGGCACTGTTGGTCGGGTTGGCGGGCATCTTGCCGATGGTCGCCTGGCCGCGCAATTGCACGACGCCGGCACTGGTGGGCGTGGCCGGGGTGAAGTCGCCGCTGGCCGTCCAGGTGCCGGCGCTCGTGCCGGCCGCCACGGTGGGCTGCCACACGGCGGTGTTGTTCCAGTTGTTGGTGCCGGCGCCGGTCGTCCAGCCGCCGACCAGGGCATTCGCCGCCTGTGGGCCTTGCACGTCGCCCTTCAGATCGTAGTTGCGGCCACCGGCCAGCACGAGGGACGGGCCGATCGGCACACGGCCGATCAGGGTACCGAGGCTGCCGATGTACAGACCGTCATCGGTGGCGTTGTGGGCGGCGTTGTCGATAGCCGGGCCGGTGTAGGCGCCCAGCTTGCCGCCCAGCCAAACCTGCGGCGGATAGCTGTTGACATGCACGGGGGCGCCACCGGTGACAGTGGCCGGTCCGGCCGCCGCGTCGCCGAACGAGCCGGCGGCGTTGATGCCGAAGTCGGCCACGGCGACCGCCTGGTCGCTGCCGATGACGACAGTCGACACCATCGGCATGTCGGTGAGTTGCAGGCTCGTGTCGTTGCCGGCGCCGGTCAGTGCGGGCACGGACGGGTCGACGACGGGCGCCGTCTTATTGCCGGCGCAGGGGCCGCTGGCGCTCAGAGTGGCGCCCTGGCAGTTCGCCGTCACGGTGTCGGAGCCCGTGCCGGGGTCGATGCCGGGGAACGTACCGACCGAGCCGTAGGTCTGCCAGGCGTTGACCGGGTTCGTCTGGCCGTAATTGCCGGTGTTCGGGTCGAGGATACCGACAGTGGGTTTCACGATGCGAATGGCGTAGGTGCCCTGGCCACCCGTCAAGAATGAGTATTCGCCCTGCGAACCCGTCGCATGGCTGCCCTCGTACGTCCACTTGTTTGTGGCCGGGTCGAGGTAGTACAAGGCGACGGTGACGCCGGCGACGCCCAGCTCGCCCGCGTCGATCTTGCCGTTGTTGTTGGCGTCGTTGTAGACGGTGCCCTGGACGACGTCGGCCGTGTAGGCGGACGCCAGGTCCTGCGAGTACGCATAGTTCTGGCTGCTCGTGGAGTTACCGGGCATCGACGTCACGGTGCCGGACATCGGGTTGATCTTGACGATGCTCGGATAGCTGTAGGTGTAGGCGTAGAGGGCGCCCTTGAAGAAGGCCGCGCCGTATGTCATGTACTGGTTCGACGCCGCGGTGGTGCCGTTGCCGGCCCAGCCGTAGGCGGACGAGCCGGCCGCCTCGGTCGGTGAAACGGTCAGTGCCTGCACGAGGTTGTAGTGCCAGTTGCCGCCGGCGGTCGTCGACGGGGTGACGCGCACCAGCCAGTTGCGCATGATCGGGGCGGTGGCGCCGAACGTCGGCGCCGCCTGGGCCGATTCGACCATGATGTAGGCGTCGCCGTTGGCGTCGAGGGCCATATCGGACGCGACGTAGCCCTGGCCGGAGCAGGTGTCGGCGCCGGCGAAGATGTCGTCAGCCGGGGTGGCGGGCAGGATCTTGCCGGAATAGTTGTAGGCGGCGTTGTTGGGGTCGTAGGTCATCATGCGGAAGTTGGAATCGAGGGACGAGCATTCGGCGCCGCTGAAGAACAGCACGCCGGTGCGCTGCATGACCTCGCCACCGGACCAGTAGTTGCTGGCCTGCGGGATCGCCGGTTCGAAGTAGTTGGCGGACGGGACCACCGACACCTGCGGCATCTTGTCGCCCGACGTCCACCGGTAGATGGACTGGTGGAAGTTGCCGGCCACCCCGCTCAGGGACGATGTCGGCAGCGTCTGCTTCAGGCCGGCGTTGAGGTTCGCCACCGTCGTGGCGTTCTGGTCGGCGTTGCTGTCCCATGCCCACGTGTAGACGTATGGCTTGCCGTCGCCGTGGCCGTTCTTGTTGGCGTCCAGCGCGACAGTCGACAGGAACTGTCCGCCCGCCGTGTCAGCGTTGGTGGCGGTGCCGCCGTTGCCGTTGGCGATGATCGTGATATTCGAGTTGCTCGGCGGCGTGCCGTCGTTGGTGTAGTAGCCGATGTAGCCCGTGCCCTTCGGCGACGTCAGATAGTTGCCCGACACCAGCAGCAGGCTGTCGCTCAGGTCGATCATGGGCGCATCTAGGCCGTTGGCCAGGTTGTAGCCAGTCGCTGTGTTGTTGCCGGCGCCGGTGGTGTCGGTGAACCAGCCCGCCACCGGATATGTGCCGGTGGTTGACGCACCGCTGGCGGTTGGGGGCGCCACGACCATCAGCAAGCCCCCTAAACCCAGCATGGACGCCGCGAAGCTTGCCACCAATGCTATGGGACGACGCCACCCCCTCTTCGCCGTTTCGGGCGATCCCTCAACCGTAACTGTGCTGCCAGACATACCCGACACTCCCTTCACTTTGTGCTCTTGGGCGTGACGGGATGGAGCCAAGTATTGGCCTCGATCTGCGGAATTAGACGTGACCCACCCGCGTCACATCGTCAAACGTAACCAGTACGTCGCTTGAAAACACCGGGGTATGGCCATCGAAGGACCGGGGTATGACCACGTTCCACCCCAGGTTGTAGTGGCTATGACTACAGGGGTACGCGCAAAACCACCGTTGTTTTGGGCATTATTGACCGAAGTCCTTGGCTTACACACCAGTACCCCCGCCTGGTTGGCGGGGGTACTGGTTACGGCCGGGAGGCTGCCTCAAGGGAAGTCGGCAGCCGCCCGGAGCCGGGCACGTGATAAGGGGGGTTAGTCGATGCCCGGCTGCTCATTCGGCTTAATCAGCGAACTCCTTTCGACGGCGAATGGCGATGACTGCCAGTCCCGCGCCGGTCAGGCCGAGTAGGCCGGCCGCAATGGCACCGAAATCGATGCCCATGGGCACGCCACCGGTCTGGACATACACCTGCGGGGGTGCTGGCGGTACCGGCACGGTCACCTGGGTCGGCTTGGACAGGTTGCCAGCGGCATCCTTTGCCCAGACGTACACCGAGGCGCCTGCCGGGATCTTGGTGGTCGGCGTGCAGCTGAACGTTCCGTCCGCTGCCACCGGCACATTGACGCAACCCTCGACCGTCTTGCCGGTCTCGGGGTCGGATGTCACCGTGATCGTCGTGCCCGGCTCAGCTTTGCCGGTGATCTTGGTGCCATCGTCAGACTTGGCGGTTGGCGCGTTTGGCGCCTTCGTATCGACGTTGACGGTGACTGGCTTGCCAGTCGCGCCCGGGTTACCTTCGGAGTCCTTGACCGTCGGAGCCAGCACGTGCTGGCCGTCGGGCAGTGGCGTCGTGGGTGTACACGTCCAGTTGTAGGTGCCGTCGGCGTTCGCTGTGGCGCTCACCTGGACATCCGCGCAACCGGGGATCGGCTTGCCGTTGTCCGTGACTGTGACCTTCGAGCCGGGCTGTGTCACCGTGCCGGTGACCGTGGGCGTCGAATCGTTGGTCACCGAATTGTTCTTCGGCCCGGTGATCGTCGGTGGTGTGGTGTCGACTGTGAAGGCGACACTGGGACCATCGGTGAAATCGCCAGACGAATCTGTCTGAGTCGGCGTCACCGTGGTCGTGCCGTCCGGGTTCGTCGGGATCGGCGAGGTCGGCGTGCAGGTCCAGCTGCCGTCGGCGTTCACCGCGGTGACCGGGTCGCACCCGGGTATCGGGTTGCCGTTGCCGTCCTTGACGACGATTGTGTCGCCCGGCACCGCGCCGGTGCCGTCGATTTCCGGTTTCGGCGTGACGAGGACGTCGCCCGGCTTCGGGTTGTCGACGCTTGCCGTACCGACAGCCAGGAAGTCGATATCCGCGCCCGTGGCCGGGTTGGCCCGCGTCGGGGCACCGGCGGTGGGCTTCAGGTTCATGACCGGCGCGGTCGGCTGGTCGGCGGACGGGATCGTCGCCTGGACGATCGTCCACTCGGCCACCGTGTCGGAGGCCTTGACGGTCGCCACACCCAGCGTCGTCCCGTTGGTGCCGTCACCGGTCGAGGCGGTGGCCGACGACAACGACCCGGTGGCACTGGCGATGGTCAGGTTCACCTGGACGCCCGGCAGCGGGTTGCAGTACTTGTCTGTGACCAGGACGTCGACATCCGACTGGCCGGGGATCGTGACCGGCGACTTGGCGGAGATGTTCGTGCCCTGTTGGTACGGCGAGTCCGCCGGGCACACCGGATTGATCGACGGAACGTCGGTCGACCAGGTGACCGTCTGCGGCGATGATGTCGCGGGGGTGCCACCGTTCAGGTCGGTCGGTGCCAGCGGCAGGCCGGACAGGATCGTTGCATGAATGGATGTGGTATCGGGCGCGACGTAGTCGGTCATCAGTACCCAGGCGTTGCCGGGGTCGGTCAGTACGGTCACGGTGTTCTTGTTCCACACCGTGCCTGACGCGGCGGTGCCGACTGGCGAGCCGACCGCCGTGCCGATCGTACCGTCACCCGGGGCGACGCCGACCATCTGACCGTTGTTGTCCGTCGTGAAGGTCACGGGCGCACCGTCGATCGGGTTGCACTGGTCGTCCGTCACACGGGCCTTCAGTGTCACCGTCTGGCCAGCCGTCTGGCTGTTGAGGCTAACCGTGAACTGGCTGCCCGTCTGGGTCGTCGGATCGGGGCAAACCACCGGGCCCGCGTCAGGCGCGCCTGGCACGAAGTGGATCGCCGGGTCGGTGTTGCCGGCGGCATTCGCCACCTTGGCCGAGCCGTCGACCGTCACCGAAGCCGTCAACGGGGTGACGCCACTGATCGGCGTCACGGCATCGGGCTGCGTGTCGGCCAGCTTTGACGTGTACGTCACCGTGTAGGTGCCGGAGCCGGTGTTCATCACAGAGCTGATGGCAACGGCTGTCGCACCGGTGTTGTTCGACGCGAAGCTGATGGTCGACAGATCGAGGTTGACGATCAGGTTGTCGCCGGCGTCACGGGCCGTCAAGACGGCGGAGTAGCGGCCGTTGTCGACCGATGGCACACCGTTGGTCATGGTGCCTTGTGCGGTCAGGGTCAGCAACGAATTGGCGGCCGAGAACCCACCGGCGGTGAAGTCGACCTGCTGCGGGGACGCCTTGGCGCTGTCGCCGGCGCCGCCCAGATCGGTGGTGCCGATCAGGGCATGGACGTTGACGCCGGTGTCGGCCTTCGGGTCGGTCAGCGTGGCGGTGGCCGCACCGCTGGCATCGGTTGTCGCCGTCACTGTCTGCGGCGGTGTGCCTGTGCCGGCGGTCAGCGTGGCATTCTGGTCGACCGTGAAGGTCACGGTCGTGCCGGCGCCGACAGCATTGCCGAACTTGTCGTTGACCTGGGCGGTCGCCGTCACGGTGTCGCCCACGGCGGCGGCGTGCGTGCTCAGGGTCAGCGTGGAAGCCGCGGCATCGGCCGCACCTGGCACGAAGGTCAGCGTCAGCGGGGAACCCGTCGGCACTTGCGTGGTCGACGTCAGTTTCTCCACGGTGAAGTTGGCCGTATGCGCGCCCGCCTTCGTCGAGGTGAAGAAGACCGTCATGGCGCCGGTCGAATCGGTGTAGGCCTGGCTCGACAGGCTCGTCACCACATCCATCGTCGCATCCGGGACGACGCCCACAGTGACGCCGGACACCGGGTTGCCCCACTTGTCGTAGGCGTGCACGATGGCGCTGTTTTGGCTCACGCCGTCAGCGGTCATGTTGTCTTGGCCGACCGCGACTGTCGTGAACTGCGTCGTGCCAGGCTCGGGTGTGCAGCCGGAGGCGCACACATCGTCGGCCTGCCAAACCACCTGGTCGCCGCCTGCGGCCTGCGGTGCGATCACGGTCGAACCGGCCTTGACACTGACGGTGTAGGTGCCGGCCACGGTCGAGTGGACCGTCATCTGGCATTGGCCGCTGGCGGCCGTGGTGCAAACCGCCGGGTTGGCGCCCCACACCGGGCCGGTTGCGGTGCTGAACGACATCACAGCACCTTCGACCGGCTGCGCCATGGCGTCGTTGGCGTGCACCGTCACCGTGTAGGTATTGGCGGCGTCCTCGCCGACGGTCAGCGGTGAAGCTGGCGCGACGGTGAAGTACGACGTGTCTGGGTCAACCAAACCGGAACCGAACAGCAAGGTGATCGGTGTCGGAGGCACGGCCTGCGGGCCGGCCGCCACATTCGACGGGTCGACGATCGTCACATTGGCGCTGTACGAGCCGGCCACGGTCGAGGTGTAGCCGATGGTGGTCTTGCCATTCGTTCCGGTCGGATTGATGGTGGCCTGGGTGTTCAGATCGCCGGCATTGCTGCCCGTAGCGGTCGAAGCAACGGTCGCGCCGATCACCGGGTTGCCCCACTGGTCGAAGGCGGCGACTGTGGCGACATCTTGAGTGTGCCCGTCGTTGGCGACACCGTTCGGGTCGACGACCACGCGGGTGGTCACCGATGCGGGGTCGACGCCGGTCGGCGGGGTCACGGTGCAGGCCGGCGCGATGCAGATCGGGCCAGCCGTCCACGTCACCGTCTGAGGCGACGTCTTGGCCGGGTCGCCGGTTGCGGTGCCCAGCGGCTTCGCGACGCCGGAGGCGTCCGGTGCCGTGGCGCCAACCTGGTAATCGCCGGCGATGGTGGAGTTCACCGTCACCGAGCAATCACCGCTACTGTCCGTCTTGCAGGTCGTGGCCGACAGCGTCGAGCCTGTGCCCGCGCTGAAGGTGATGGTCGCGCCCTCGACCGCGTTGCCGTTGCTATCCTCGCCGTGCACCGCCAGGGTGAACGGTGTGTTGGCGGCCTGCGGCGTGTTCGGCGTCACCGTGAACGTCGAGTTGGCGGGGTCGATGGCCGAGGCCACGAAGTCCAACTCGATGGGGCTCGGCGGCACGGCTTGCGATGTAGCCGTGGCGTCCAGCGGATCGACGACCGTCACGTCGGCGTGCTGGGCGGTGGCCGTTAACGACGAGTAGGTCAGGGTCGTCTGGCCCACTGTCATGGCGCCCACGGGGTCGGTGGTGCCAGAACCCTTGACGACGTTCAGCGTGGACTCGACGGCCGTGGTAGCGACCGATGCCCCGGGCACCGGGTTGCCGTACTGGTCGAACACATAAACGGTGGCCACGTCGACGGCCGTGCCATTGGCCACGACGCCGTTGGGGTCGACGACTACGCGGGTAGTCACCGATGCCGGGTCGACACCGGTCGGCGGTGTCACCGTGCAAGCCGGCGCGATGCAGATCGGGCCGGCCGTGAAGGTAACAGTCTGGGGCGAGGCCTTTGTCGGGTCGCCAGCGCCGCCCACCGGCTGGTTGCCGGAGGCTGTCGGCACGGTGGCGGTCACCTGATAGGTGCCGGCCACTGTCGAGTTCAAGGTGCCGGTCCAGACGCCAGAGCCTGGCGCGGTTTGGGTCAGCGCGGAAAGCGAGGCCTTGGCCGAGTCGACCACTACCGTCGGCGCCACGTCGCCCACCGGGTTGCCCTCGGCGTCGTTGACGTCGACTTCCACGCTGACCGGGCTACCCACCGTCTGGCTGAGCGGCGAGACGATCAGCTTGGATTGCGCGGCACTGACCTGGCCGGCGATGAACGATAGCGTGCCGCCAGGGCCGCTTTGCACCGTGACCCCATTGAGGGTGGTGGTGTTGGCGTTCGGCACCAAGCCGCCGATCATGCCACTGACCGTGTAAGAGCCGGCCTTGGTCGCCGAGAACGACAACGTCGCCTGCCCGTTCACCCCACTGAGGATTGAACCGGTAGTGGCGGTGGCCGTCTGCGGGGTCAGCACGCCGGTCAAGCCGGTCGCCGAGGTCGTGTCGCTCAAGGTGACCGGCGCGCTCGGCACCGGGTTGCCCATGGTGTCATACGCGAAGGCCGTCACAACGTCGGTGGCCGAACCGTCGGCCGCCTGCTGGTTCAGCGTCACCACGAACCCGGTGTAGCCGTCGTTGTCGGCGTTCGGGTTCTGCGGCGTGCAGTGGTCGACGCACACGGCACCGGCGATGAATCGCGCCTGCGGCTGCTGATCGATGACAATTGTCTCGACCATGGCCGTCACATTGAAGGCGCCCACCAATGCCGAGGTGGCCTGGAACGTGTACACACCGGCGCCGAGCGGCGTGAAGGTGTTCTGGTCGACCACGAAGGTCGGCGAGGTGCCAGCCGTACCGGAGCCGGCGACGTAGGCGCCGGACACCCTGAAATCGCTGGCCGCCAGATTGTTGATCGGGTTTTCCCGATCATCCAAAACGGTGACGGTGACGGTCACATCGGTGCCGGCTACCTGCGGAACCGGGCTGACGGCCACCTGTGAAAGCGTGCTCGACGGCAGTCCGATGGTGAACTGCACCATCGACACACCGGTCGGTGCCGGGGCGGTGCCGCCAAGCGAAGTCTCGTCCGACGTCAAGCTGGCGCTACCGAAGTTGCCAGCTAGGCCGGCACTGGTCGCCCCGATCGTGGCGTCATAGGTGCCACCGATGGTCACCGTCTCGTTCTTGGAGTCGGTCACCGTGCTGGCGGCCAAACCGTCCGCGTTCGTCATGGCCGGGTGGCTCATGTCCGGGTTGGCGGTGACGCCGCTGCCGGTGCTGGTGAAAGCCACCTTGGCACCTGTGATCGGGTTGCAGTTCTCATCGGCCAGCATAACGGTCAGGTTCGAGGTGCCGCCGACACTTGCCGTGTTCGGGTTGGCGTAAACCTGCCCCACGATGTAGGTCTGGCCGTTGACGGTGCACGTCTTGCCCCGGTCGATCTGACCGGCCATGAACGGTATGCGGGTCGGCACGATGGTCGGCGAGCCGCTGATCGCGACGCCGTTCCAAGCCGCCGTCACCGTGTTGGCCGCGTCGGCTGCGTACGAATAGAAGTCCACCGTGTAGGTGCCGTCGCCGTTGTTCACCACGCCAGTCGCCGGATCGGCGCCCGGCAGCGTCGTGTCGACCCTGGCGGTGTTGGTTGACTGCGTGAAAGTGAACTTGCCGGTGTCCTGAGATTTCAGCATGTTGGCGGGGCTCTGGTCGTCGACCGCGGTGATGGTACACCGGTAGTAGTCCGTCAATGGGGACGGCGGATTCGTTTCGTCGGTCACCACGGGGACGTTGCCCGACAGGGCCGTTGTGGTCGCTAAGCACACGAACGTGGAGTCCGTGCCGCTGAAGTCACCCACCTGGAACTGAACCATCGACAAACCCGTCGCGGCCGGTGCCGTGCCGCCCAGCGACGTCGTATCGGACGTCAGGTCGCCGGTACCGTCGTTGAAGTGGATGCCGTCGCTGCGATCGGCCAGCGTCGCACCACTGGTGCTGTTCGTCGCGTCGTACCGTCCGCCGACCGTCACCGTCTCCGGCTCGGGGTCGGTCACCGTGCTGACGGCCAGGCCGTCCAGATTGGTGGTCGCAGTGCCGGACGGGATCGATGCGCTGTTCGGGGTCGGTGCCGTCACCTGGAAGGTGACCAGGGCGCCCTGAATCGCGTTGCACTGCTTGTCGGCCAGCATGACGGTCAGGTCCGATGTGCCGCCGACGTTGTCCGTATTCGGGCTGGCGTAGACCTGGCCGACCTTGTAGGCCTGGCCGTTGACGGTGCATGTTGTGTTTTCATCGATGGGGCCGGCCTTGAAGGGTGTTGGCGCGTTTTGCTGCGGACCGCCGACCGGCGTCCCGCTGTAGTCGGCCGCCGCCATGAACTTCTGGCTGACCTTCGTCGACGTCACGTCGAAGGTGTACGTGCCGTTTCCGGTGTTCGTCACGCCGCTTGGAGCGACGACGGGCTGGGCGGTGCCGGACGTGTCATTGACCTGGTTCGCGAAGGTGATGTGGAAATTCTCCACGTCCAGATTCGACAGACGGTTCGGCGTCGCGGCGTTGTCTTCCGCCGTGATCACACACTCCCAGTAGTCGGTGCCGTCGGCGTTGGGGACGTTTGTGTGGTCGCTAGCTTTCGAGGTGCAAACCAGCGTCGAGTTGGCCGGATCGAGATCGCCCACCGTGAATTCGATAGTTCGCGGCGACTGGCTGATTTGCATTCCGCCATTGATCGTGGCGTGGACGTCCGCCTGCTCGGCGTTCGCGTCACCGATGGTGATCGCTACGTCCCCATTCGAGGTGGTTGAGTTGGCGGGGTTCGTCAAGTCCACATTGGCGGTGCCGGTGTAGGCCGAACCGATCGCACTGCCGACATCCGTCAGCGAGAACGCCACCGACGTGCCGTCTTTGACGATATTGCAGTATTGGTCGGTGATGTGCGCGGTGGCCAGCATCTTGCCGGGGATCATCGCCGACGGGATCGGGCTCGTGTTGGACGGGTTGTTCACCGAGAGGTTCGTCGCCGTCTGACTGGACGGGTCGGGACAGGTGCACGTGGTGGCCGGCGTCAAGCCGTCGCACGGGTTTGCCGGGCCGGCAACGAATGCAACTGTCGTGGCGTATTCGATGGATGGCGAGATCACGGCGCCGTCTTGATCTTTCGTGACGGTGGCAGTGGGGTTGGTCGTCTCGGCGACGGGGTCCGTCGCCTTGGTGGTGACGGTGCCGGTGCCGTCCGTCGTGCCGACGGCAGACGACAGCTGCCCCGTGGCGCTGTCGGTTGCGAACTCGACGGTGGCGCCCGAAATCGGGTTGCAGAACTCGTCGGTGACGGTGGCCGTCAGCGTGGAGCCGGCGCTGGTGGCGTCGCCGACGGGCACATCGGTCGACGGGTCGGCGGTCAAGCCGGGCGTCAGCGCGTCGGTCACGCCATCTGGCGGGGTGCATGTGTTCGAAGGGGTATCCGTCTTGAAGGGAACCAGCGCCACAGTTTGCGTGCCGCCGTTCTTCTTGGGCATCTGCATTGTGATGTTGGTGGGGTCGGCGCCAACCGTCACCGAAAGCGTCGAGTCCGACTGTGCGACGGCGGACCATATCGTGGCCGTGTACGAACCGTCGCCATGGTCTACGAGTGCCGACAGGTTGAGTGTGGTGGCCTTCGAGCCGGCCGGCGTGATCGTCACTGATTGACCGCTCAGCGGGTCATCGGCCGCGTCCATGGCGTGCACCGTGACGGTGTACTCGTGCATGGCATCGGCCTTCGTGCCGTCGCTGACGGTCGCCCACTGCGCGTTGTCGATGAGCGTCGAAACCGCCGGGGCGACGGTGAAGTACGACGAGTCGGCGTCGACCGAGCCGGCGGTCCATGTCGCCGTCCCGCTGCCCATCGGCGCGGCCGTGTCGGCGGGCGAGCCAGCCGGCGTCGTCTTGGTGTTGTCGAACGCGCCGGTGATGGTTACCGTGCCGGCCTTGGTGTCGGTCAAATCGGCCGTCACCTTGCCATCGGCACCGGTGGTGCCGGTCAGCACGTACGGGGTGTAGGCGTCGGCGGTGCCGAGGTCAGGTGTGACACTGACCGTGCCACCTGCCTGGCTGACGTCGAACGTCAGCGTCACGGGGGCATTGGGAATCGGTGTGCAGGTCGAGTCCGTCACCAAGCCGGTGACGTACAAGGTGCCACCCGCCGTGGTCGAGGCCGACCGTACCGCGACCGGCGGCGTGTCCGGCGACATCAGGGAATCGCTGGCCGAGTTGGTCACGTAGACGCCCGTGCCCGGGTTGGTGCCGCAGTCGTACGGCCCGTCGACCGGCGGCCCGGTGGTGAACTCCACATCCAGCGGCGCGTTCTTGATCTCTTGCGCGTCACTCGGCCCGCCGACCTCCACCGTGGCGTCGATTTCGCCCAAATACTTTCCGGCAACACTTGAGGTGATGGCTGCCACGCAGTCGCCGCTGGCATCGGTCACGCAGGTCAGGTCGCTGTTCTGCGTGGTTATCGTCGTCTTGCCGTTCAGGCTGGCGAAATGCACGACGGCGCCGGGCAGCGCATTGCCCGTCATGTCGATTATGTGGGCGGTTGCCTTGATATCGGTGTTCACAAGCGTCGACGTCTTGTCAAGCGTCAGCGTCGAACCCGACGGGTCGGGCACGCCCGAGACGCCGAAGTCGGCCGTCGCCACTTCGGAGTCAGTCGCGATGGTGACTGACGCATACATCGCCATGTCGGATGGCTGCGTGCCAGTATCGGTACCGAGCACCGCCAACGGGTTGGACGGCATCGCCTTGTCCGCGTAGCCGTACGCTTGGGCGCCGTAGCAGGCGCCGCTGGTGGTCGGGTCGGTCGAAACGATGACTCCGCCGGCGCCATTGATTCCGCCGGCCTGGCATTGTGCTGTAACAATGTTGGTAGCGCCATTCACGGACGCCGACGACTGCCAGGCCGGCGCGCCGTCGGCCAGCGTCGGGTTGATCAACCGCACGACGTACTGGCCGTTGCCAGCCACCAGGAACACGTAGTCGCCGGAATCGTTGGTCTCATGGTCGCCCTCGAGCGTCCAGGCCCCTGCGTTGTTCGGGTCCTTCATGTACAGTGCGACCTCTTGGGCCTTCAGTGGCAACCCGGTGCCGTTGTCTTTGACGACGCCCTGGACGACCATGGCCGTCTGCCCCGATGCCATGTCGTAAGTCGTGGGCACGTTTACCGTATTCACGTACGGCGGCGTCGGGTTTTGCGGGCCAGCGGGCGGATTGCCCAGCACGAAGGTGGAAGGCGCTGAACCGCTGGGGACGTTGTAGATCTTGCCGGACATCGGATTGATACGAATCAAATCCGCACCAGTGCCTGACGCCGCGTACAGCGAACCGTTGAAGAAGGCCATGCCGAAGATGGCGGTTCCTGGGGGCCCCGGGGGCGTCCCATTCCCGTCCGCGTTCGACAGTGGCGCCACGAGCTCGTACTTCCACGCCGCCCCACCCTGGCCGGGGATAACCCGAACGACCCAGTCGGTGGTCACGCCGGCTGGTACGCCATAGGTGGCATCGCCGACGTTGGACGAGACGATGATGTAGGCGTTGCCGTTGGCGTCGAGCGCCATGTCGGACGCGACGTAACCGTTGGCATATCCGCAACTCGCCGCAGCGTCTCCGAAGATGGCGTCCTTGGCGGTGGCGGGTTGAATGTAACCCGAGAAGTTGTAGTCACCGTTGTTCGGGTTGAAGATCATCATCGGGTAATCCGCCAGGCAGGTCAGTTCCGCGCCGCCGAAGATAACATCACCCGACTGCTGAATGACCTCGCCGCCCGACCAGTAGTTGTAGGTGGCGACGTTGTTGTATGTTTCGCCGAAGTATGTCGGCAACGGGATCGCCGTGTATTGCGAGGTCGCTTGCCCGTCGGCGATGCGGAACATGGGCTGGATGGTCGGGTTATAGGTGTTGTAGCCGTCCGTCATCTTGTCCGGGATGCCCGTCACGCCACTGGTCTGCAGCGCCACCTTGACGAAGTTGTCGCCCGCGTCCGTGATCGTGCCGTATGTCCAGGAATACGCGTACGCAGCGGAACGCGTCCCTGCCGCATTCGCGTCGACGGCCAGCGTCGACAGCCACATCGGCAAGGTGGCCCGAGCCGGTGCGCCACCGGTGTGGCCGGTGCAGCCGGGCGCCGCCGGGTCGCAACCGGTCGGGTCGGGCGGGTTGTCCGTCGCGCTGCCGCCGTAGGACGGCTGGCCGTACGTCGTGACGGTCGGACCGGTGACCAGGCCGTTCCCATCGACGGGCAGCGAACCGAGCCCGTACTGGTAGCCCGCAGTGTACAAGGTATCGCGGCTGATCGAGATCGGCTGCGTCAAGTAGTTTTGGGCGTCGTACCAGCCGGCGAAGTTACCGCCTTCCGAATTCATCTCCGCCCAGAAGTTGCCGATGGCGGCGTCTCCCGTCGCGGCTTGCGCTGGCGGAGCGCTAATTGCTTGCCCGACAAACCCACCGACCGCCAGGGCCAAGGCGGCCGCCAAGGCCGCAGGGTTGCGCCAACGCCCCCTCTTCACGGTTTTGTCAGAAAAAATGGCGCGTTGAAACGACATCATGATGTTCTCCCAGTTTCTGTGGGGCCCGCTAGTGACCTCACCCTTTAGATCGCTCCCTACGATCCACGCGCTAGTCTTCTCGTTTCGACTTCGACCCGTCAATATGCGGACGTCGATTTCCAGGAAAACTTGCCAATTTTGGGCGTCATCGCCCTTTGCTGGGGCCAAATGCCTTGTCACGAGGCGATTGGCGTTTGGTAACTATTTGATAACAATAGGGCCAGGGGTATGCCAAAAGCGAAACATCACCGCTTCCATAAGGCCCCGAGGACACAAGCCATCGACACCGGAACAAGGCAATGCCCTCACTCGCCTGGCCGGGGTAGAAGGCCATTTGAGTGAGGGCATCACCTGATTTGAGAGTCACCGTAAAGGGTTTAGCGAACTCTCAGGGCTAGTCGCTGAGGGGGTTAGCGTCTAGTCGTCCATTCCTTCGGCGGTCTCGCGGCGGCGGATGGCGGCAATCGCCACCCACACACCGGCGAGGCCAGACCCGCCTGCTGCGGCGGTGCCGGAGAGCCCAGTGGCAGCGGCTGACAGGCCACCGGTCTGCACCACGATCGCGTTGATCGCTATCGTCACCGGAGCCGACTGACGGGTGTCGCCGGACTTGTCCGTCTCAGTCGCCGTCAGCGTGTGGTTGCCGAAGCCCAACGCCTTGGTCGGTGTGCAAGACCAGGTCAGGTTGGCCGCGACGGTAGCTGTGCAAAGCGTTGAACCGTCGCTGTCCTTGACTGTGATCTGGTCGCCTGCGCCCGCACCCTTGCCAGTGATTGACGGCTGCTGGTTGGTGCCGGCCGCAATCGGATCGATCATCGGCGCGGTCGCGTTGACGGTCAGCTTGATCGTGCTTGCCTGCGAGTTGCCATTGGCGTCCTTCACTGTCGCCGTCAAAGAGGTGCTGCCGTTTGGCAGATCCTTGGTCGGCGTGCAACTCCAGGTGCCGTCAGACTTCACGGTGGCGGTGCAAACCACGTTGCCATTGCCGTCGGTCACGGTGACCACCGTCGGGTTCGGGGCCGGGCTGTAAGGCGCGGTGCCCTTGATCGGCGGCTTCGACACGATCACGGTCGTGTTTGCCTTCGGACTGGTGATCGCCGGTGCCGCCTTATTGACCTTCACCAGCACCGGGGTGCCATCGCTGCTGCCGCCGTCGGCGTCATGCACAACCGGCGTCAGAACGTCGTCACCTGGCGGCAGCGGGGTGGTGGGCTTGCAACTCCATGAACCATCTGGCTTCACAGTCGCGGTGCAGACCGTGATCGTCTTCGTCGGATCATTGGGATCAGGCGTCGTAATCTCGACCGTCGTCGGGCCGTAAGGCGCGCTGCCCGGGCCGCCCGAGATTTCCGGCGTATCACTGACCACGGTCGAGCCATCGGCCGGTCCGCTGATGGTGGCCGGTGTCGTGTCGATCGTCACGGTCTTAGCGGCGGACGGATCGGAGCTGTTGCCAGCGGCATCCGACTCGGTGGCCGTGACGGCGGGCGTTCCCCTTGTACCGGAGTGCGGCAACTTGGTGCCCGGCGCCGGCTTGCAGGACCAAGTCAGGTCGGCCTGAACGGTCGCCGTGCAGTAGGTGTTGCCACTGCCATCGGTGACGGTGATGGTGTCGCCTTCCTTCGAGCCCGTACCGGTGATGATCGGATCGTCGGTTACCACGGTGCCGGTGGGGCCGGTGATAACTGGCGTCGGCGGATCCCACGTCACGTCAGCCGCGAACAAGTCGCCGCTGCCGTTGGCGGTGGAGCTGTAGGTGCCGTTGAACCTCACGGTGTCGGGCTTCGTATCGGTCGCTGTGGCCGTCGCCCAACCGTCCGTGCCCGTCGGGTTGATACCCATGGTCAAGGCGACCGAACCGGCCGGGGTGGGTGTGATGGTCACATTGACACCCGGGATCGGGTTGCAGTCAGCGTCAGCCATGAACACCTTCAGACCCTCGGTGACACCGCTCTTCACGACCGCAGCCTTGAGCAACGCGGTGGTGCCGGGCGTGTAGGCGTAGATCTGACCGACCATTACCTGCTGGCCGCCGACATCGCAGATGGTGCCGACCGACACCGGACCCGTCTGGAACGGAACCGGCACAACGGTCGGAGTACCGGTCGGCCCGACCGGCGAGCCCTGGAAGGTGGCCGTCGCGGTGTAGTCCGACCCGGCGATCTTCGACGTCAGGGTCGATGTGAACGTACCGGCTGTCGCACCGGCGACCGGCGCGGTAGCGGTGACCGAACCGCCGGACGGTGCGGCAATCGTGATAGCGAAGTCCGTCGCTGCCGGGTAGCCGGCCGACGTGGTGTCCGTCAGCACATTGCCGAACGAGTCCTTCGCGGTGATCGTGCATGTGTAGTAGTCGCCGCCCGTCGAGTTGTTGTTGTCGATCGGGGCACCGGTGGCCGTCGAGTGCGCGACGCACTCGAACGCCGTCTTCGTCCGGTCGACATCACCAGGCGTGAACGTCATCTGGACGTCGCCGATGTACTCGTCGGTGGCCCGCACGTTGATCGTCTCCGCCGTCGTATCGGTAACCGTGACGTGCGCGTACCCACCAACGGTGGCTACCGCCGTGTTGCTGGTGGTAAAGCGCGCCGTCGTGCTCTTCACAGGCGTTGGCTGACCGGCCGGGTTGACGAACAGTGGATGCGTCGGTTCCGGATCCGTCGAAACGATCGGTGATCCGGTGAACGCGAAGTTCACCAGCGCGCCGTCGATCGGGTTGCAGTATTCGTCGGTGACGTAGGCCTCGACGATGGTGTACGTGTTCACCGTCGTGGAGACGTGATCGGCCGTCAGATGGGTACCGGGCTTGGTGCCGCAGCTGTAGTCCGGGCCATCGTGCTGGTCACCAGCGGTGTATGTCACCGCAGCCGGCTTCAAGTTGTCAGCATACTGTGGCGGTGTTTCGGCCGAATGGTAGGTGCCGGCCGGGTGGACCGTCTCAGCCAGTTCGTCGTAAACGGTGCCGCTGGCCATGCCGTCGGAATCGGTAGTGCCTTGTGTGGTGGAGTACCTCAACGCGGCACCCGCACCGGCGGGCGTGCCGTCGGTGAAAGCGACCGTATAGCCGGGCAGCGGGTTGCAGTTATCGTCGAACATGTACGTCCGCAGACCCTGCGTCGTGCCAGCCTTCAACGGGGTGGCCGGGTCCGCCGGGGCCGTCTTGAGCGGCTCCTTCGGGGTGGCCGTCGACGCGGTGTCCACCACGAACGGGAACGGATACACCTGGCCCGTCGAGACGGAGTACGTCACGCTGCCCACAGTCACCTGACACAGCTTGGTACCGGGGCCGCCGACTGTGAAGCGGGACGGCGCGGACGTCGTCGACGTCCAACCGGTGATGCCCGTGTCGGTCGGCGGTGCCGCGTAGATCGCCGTCGCCACACCGTTGATCTGGATCTTCGCGATGATCGCGGCGACCTCATTCTTCGTGTCGGTGAACGTCGTCACTGCCTTGCCGCTGTCCGGCGTCGGCCCGCTGACGGGGACGGCACCGGTGGCGACCGTCGCCGAGCCAGTCAGACTGGCTGTGGCCGTCGGTGTCACGCTGAAGGTCACCGGCACGCCACCCTTCGGGTTGCAATAAGCGTCGGTGATGTAGGCCGTCGTGGTCGAGTCTGTGCTGACCATCTGCGGCGATGTCGTCTTCAGGTTGGTGCCATTGACGTGACCGGATGAACCATCCGGGCAAACGCCGGGAACCTCGTCAACCTCGGTACCAGCCGTGAACGTCACGTTGATCGTGCCGTCGTCGCCGGCCGTCACCTTGTTGGCGCCGGAGGTCGGGTCACGGTAGCCCACCGTGGACGTCACGTGCGTCGTCTCAGCGGTGGTATCGAGCTCGTAGGCCGTCGCATTACCGCTTGCATTCGTCGTGTACGAACCAGCGGCGGTCTGCGTGAACGTCGCGCTCTTGTCCTGGGAGAAGGTCACCGTGGCGCCCACAACCGGGTTGCAGTTGTCGTCAGTCACGTAGGTGGTGATCAGTGAGCCAACCGAGCTCGAATAGGTGGTGCCCACCTGGGTGGAGGTCGGCGCCGCCTGCGTGTACGTCCTCGGGCTACCGGCATTCGGGCCGGTGACGCACACCGGCTTGTCCTTGTCGGCGTCAACCGGCGCACCGGACTGGAACGGGATCGGTGTCGGCACAACTGTCGGCGGGCCGGTAATCGTTCCGCCATCGTAGCTAACCGTCACCGTATAGTTCGGGTCGGACTTCATGGTCGTGAATGTCACCCGGTACTCGCCTGGTGCGCTAGTCGGGTTGACTTCGGTGATAGCAGACGCGTCAATCCTGTCTGACTTCGCGAAATCGAACGACGCCAGACTGGCTGGGTGTGTCGGATCGGTCGTTGTCAGACCGTTGCCGTTGGAGTCGTGGAGGGTGATCGTACAGGTGTAAGACTGTGTACCATCAGCCACCGGTGGCGTGGCCGAACCCGGCGTCACCGCGCAGGTGAACGTCGACCTGGCCGGGTCCGCGACACCGGCCTGGAACACGATGGGTGCCTGCGTGTACGCCCGAGGCGAATCCGACGTGCTGCCCTTGGGCGCATACAGCGCTCCACCCGGAATCGTCGCCGTCACCTTGGCGGTTTCAGCAATGTTGTCGGTCGCGGACGCCGTGGCGATGCCGTTGACCGTCTGCGCCGCCTGTGAACCGGGCGTCGTGTAGATCGATGCCGTGGTCGACGGGCTGGTGATAGCGAACGTCACCGTCACCGGTGTGGTAACCAGGTTGCAGTGAGAGTCGGTCACCCTGGCGGTCACCGCCGAGGTGCCGGCCGTCGCCACCGGCGAAGTCGCCGACAGGTTGCTGCCGGTCATGCCGGGCGCCGGGCAAGGGTCGATAGGCCCGAGGTCCGGGGTTCCGGCAACGAACGTCACCGAATCCGAACCGGCATTGATGTCGGTAACGCCGCTGCCGCTGGCCTTGGCGGCCACCTGCACGTACTCGGCGACATCGTCGTTGAGTTTCGTGGCTGCCTTGCCATCGGTACCAGTGGTCTTCGAAGGCTGATCGAGCGCTGCCGTGTTGCTGTTGCTCGTCACGGTCCACGCCACTGAGGCGCCCGGGATCGGGTTGCAGTCCTTGTCAGTGACCAACGTGGTGACGTTGACCGCTGTTCCGGCTACCGGGCTCGGGGTCTTCGGATCGATCTTCGTGTTCGTCTTCTCGCGACTCCCGCACATCGGGTTGATCGGGTCGTACGGCACCGGCGGGCCGGCCTTGAACGGAATCGGGGTCGGTACAGTCGTTGCGCCGAGGCTCGTGGTGCCGGTGATCTGCTCGCCGGCGTACGACGCCTTCACATTGTAGGTGTCGTCAGCGAATAGCGTGCTGAACTTCACCGTGTAGGTGCCGTCGCCATTGTTGGTAACCGACGTCTTATCGACCTGATTGGTCGACGCGGCCGGCGTACCGGCGGTCACAGCAAACACGAAACCATTCGTGTCCAACAAAGGCAGCGCGGCATAGGCACTGTCCTTGGCATCGATCGTGCAGGTGTACGAGTCGGTCCCATTGGCGGTCGGCGGGGTTGACGAACCAGTGGTGACGACGCACCGGAAGCTCGACTGCGTGCCGTCGAAATCGCCTGTTGCGAAGGTCACATTGATGCCATCGGTCGGCCTGATCGGCGCCGTGGCCGACAACTGCGCCTTCACGTTTACCGTCTCAGCCGCCGTACCAGACAAGGTCGTCGTGGCGTGGCCAGTCGAATCGGTCTGCATCGTGTACGTCTTGCTGGTGGCAGTGCCGTTGAAGTAGGCGCTGTCCGACGTGGCCGGGGCAATAGGCGCAACCGCGAATGTCACGTCCACGCCGTGGGCACCGGAAACCGACGTGTCGAAGGTCACCGGGTTGCAATACTGGTCGGTGACATACGCATCGACCGGGGTGGTACCGGGCGTTGAGCCCCGCAACTGAATCGAAGTCGCCGCAACCTTCAGCACGGTGCCTTGGGTGTACGTCGCATTCAGCGTGCAATCCGGGGTCACCGACGGCGCGCCAGCCGTGAAGACCGTCGTAACCGGGCCTACCACAGCCGGGCCATTGCTTGCCCTCACCTGAACGGTTTCAGCCGTGTAGTCGTTCACGTTGGACGTCACCACGCCTTGGGCGTCGGTTGTCGCCGTGGGCGCAGACATGCGGGCGTTACCACTCGGCGTGAAGCTGACCAGGGCATTCGTCACCGGGTTGCAGTTGACGTCGGTCAGATGCACCGTCACGGTCGCCGGGGTGCCGGCAGCCTGGGACGGCGAACTGACACTGATCCACGACTGGTTACGACCGTCTGCGGTGCACTTGACCGGGGTGTCCGTGCCGCCGACCGGCGTACCGGCCTGGAACGGAATCGGCGTGCCGCCGGTGCCGGCAGGCACCGCGACGCCGTTGGCCCACGTCGTCACAGTGGCACCATCGGTTGTGGTGCCGGTGATCTTGTCACTCGGGGTGGACGCCAGGGCCGCCGTCACCGTGTAGGTGGCAGCCGCGTACGTCGTCGTGAACGACACGTTGTACCTGTTGCCGACGCGTGAACCGATGGTCACCTTGACGCTGGGTTGCGTCGTGGCGATCGGGTCATTCGGCACACCGGTCACGGTGTAGACGAAGTCGGTCGCATTCAGGTTCGTCACCGGGTTGCCGTTGGCATCGTAGGCCGCGACATAGCCCGTGTAATTCGACGTGCCGTCGGCCACGACCCAGCCCGTCTTCGCGGTGCTGGTCGGGTCAACCGCCGGCGCGACGACGAACGACGACTTCCCCGGGTCGATAGCACCCTGGTTGAACGTCGCCGTGGTCGAAACCAGGTTGCCGTGGTCGGTGCTGATGGTGTTGCCATATGTGCCACCAGTGTTGACGGTTTCAGCCTTGGTGTCCTTGATGGTCGCCGCAGCCATGCCGTTCGAATCGGTCGGAATGGCCGTCGCCGGCGCGATCACGGAAGGCGTCGCCGGGTTACCGATGAATGTGGCCGTCGCGCCTTGCACCTTGTCGCAGTTCGCGTCCAGTAGCCAGGTTCGCAATGCCACGGTCGAAGTGCCATTGGCAGTCACGCTCGAGGAGCCACCAACAGAGGTCCCATCGGTGTTCCACGGCGGCGAACCGGAATACACGTGGCCGACCAGGATGGTCGCCGGAACGTTCTCCGGCATCACTACCACGTCGCACGGGGTGTCGATTTGGACGTCGCCAGCGGTGAACTCCACCACCGACGTCGTCGTATCCGATTTCAGGCTGCCGGTACCGAAGTTGCCGGGCATTCCAGCGCTCTTGGCGGCAGTCGCGTCGAAGCTGCCACCGAACGTGACGGTTTCCGCAGCGTGATCGAATACCGTATTCGTGGCCAAGCCATCCACGTTGGTCAGCACCGGTTGTGTGGTGACGAACGACGCGCTTGTGCCGGTGCCCTGCGTGTATGTCACCTTGCCGCCCTCAATGGGGTTGCAGAACTTGTCCGCCAGCAACACCGTCAATGTCGATGTCGGAGTGGTAGCCCCAGGCAGAGCGGTCTTCACCGAGTTCGGGTTGGCATAAACCTGCTCAGGCACATATTGCATGCCATTGACGTCGCAGGGTCCGCAGGTCTCTTTGGTGGGGTCGCAAGGTGGGCCGCCGATGAACGGGATCGGTGCCGCTTTGGCGTTCGCCTGCGTGCCGTCCGAGCTGTCGATCCACGTGCCGTCGTAGGAGGCTTTCACAGTGTTGGTGCTATCGGCCTCGGTTGACCAGAACTTCACCGTGTAGTTGCCGCCTCCGCTGTTCACCACAGTCGTGGCAGTGGCGGTGTTGGTCAACTGCGTGAATGTGAACTTGGTCACATCCAGACTCGGCAGCGGGTTCCTCTGCTCGTCCTTCATTGCCATGACGCACGTCCAGTAGTCCGTAGACCCATCAGCGCTGACCATCGGCGTAGTCGGTGGCGTAGCCGTGGACGTCGCGGTGCAGGTCAGGGTTGATTCCTTGCTGCTCTGAATGCCCGCAGTGAATTCCACCGTCTTCGGAGATCCATAGATCGCTGCGGGGGCCGCTGCGACGGTGATTGTCGCGGCGACATCGACCTTTTCGGCCGTGGTGTCGCTGACCGTGGCAGTCGCGTTGCCGTTGGTGGTGGTAACGGCCACAGTCGACGTCGTGCCGGCGGTCGTGCCGGAGCCAACGAAAGGCGTGCCGGTGCCGGCCGGAGCCGTCTGGCCAGCCGTCGGGCTAACCGAGAAGTTCACCGTCGTGCCGTTGGCAACCACATTGCAGTAACTGTCGGTGACATGCGCGGTCGCCAGGATCGTTCCGCCGGTGACTCCCGCTGTCGTTTGACTGACCGTCAGGTTGGTCGCCGTGTCGGTTGAATCCACGCAGGTGCATGATCCGGCAGCCATGCATGTGGCAGGGTTACCAGCCATGAACGTGACAGCAGCAGACAGCAGGCTACCCGCATCCGGAGGCGTGGCGGCATTCGTATAGGAACCGCCCACATTCACCGTCTGGGCCTTCTTGTCGACCACTGAACCGGTAGCCATACCATCTGAACCGGTCGTGCCCAGCGTCGTCGTCGTGGTTTGCGCGCCGTCGGGCTGCGTGGCCGGATCACCCGCAAAGGACACGGTGTAACCGGGCTCTGGGTTGCACTGGGCGTCGAACAGGTAGGTCCGCACAGCTTGGTTGGAACCGACCGTCGGCGATGCCGTCTTCAACGGCGCCTTCGGATCATCTGTTGACGCAGAATCCTGCACAAATGGGTACGGATACACCTGGTGCGACTGCACCGTGTAATCGACGTTGTCAACGGTCACGACGCACTTTACATTCGGATCGATGCCACCCTCCTTGAACGTCACCACATCGGTTGGCGGTGTATCGGCGGACGGCCACAGGTTGCCAGAGCCGTAATCCTTCGTCACACCATTGCTGGTGCCATGCGAGCCGTCATAGCTGCCCCGAATGGTGACAACCTCAGCGTGGGTATCACTGATCACCGCATGCGCGAAACCGTCCGCGCCGGTGGTCGCCGGGTTACCGGTGAACGTCGACGAAGGTGTCGTCACCGCCGGTGGCGTCGCATTCGCTGTCAGCGTGACCTCCGCACCCTGGATCGGGTTGCAGTGACTGTCAGCCAGCAGCACCGTCAAGTTCGACGTTGGCGTTGTGGACGTCGTGACGACGGACAGCGGCGAAGCGTAAACCTGGCCGACGATGTAAGACCCGCACTGAGTGCCGGTGGCGATCTGGTCAGCCGTGAAGCTGGCGGTCGTCGACGCCAGGTCACCGTGGTCGGTGCTGACGGTGTTGGCGTACGTGCCACCGGTGGTGACGGTCTCGGCCTTGGTGTCGGTGATGTGCGCCGATGCCAGGCCGTTGTCATCCACTGGCACAGCGGTCGTCGGCGTGATCGTCGAGGTGGCCGGGGTATTCACCGGTGTGCCTGTGAACGTGGCCGTCGCATTGTCGACCTTCTGGCAGTTCGAATCCAGCAACCAGGTGCGCAACAGCACCGTGGAGGTGCCGTCGGCGGTCACCGTCGACGAGCCGTTCGTGGAGGTTCCGTCAGTGTTCCAGGGGGCATCACCCGAGTAGACCTGGCCGGGCACGATGGTCGCCGAGATGTTCTCTGGCATGGCGGTCACGGTGCAGTGGCATTTCGGATCTGACGGATCCGAGCAGACCGGGCCGGAGGTGAACGTCAGCGTGGCTGGCTTCAGGTCGCCGCTGTCTGTCGGTGGGGTGCCTGGCGCGGTGTAGGTGCCACCGGCCGTCACTACTTCAGTCGTCGTGTCGGCGAAGGTACCAGAGGCCATACCGAAGGCATCCGTGGTCCCCTGGGTTGTCGTCACAGTCGGGGTGCCGCTCTCGCTGCCGGTGCCTGAGAACACAACGGTATCGCCTGGCACCGCGTTGCACTTATCGTCGAACAGGTAGACGCGCACCTCCTGCGTGTCCGTGTCAGTCAGCGTGTTCGTGCCTGTCGGCGCCACCGTATCTGGGGTCGGCGGGGTCGGCGGGGTGGCCGTCGAGTTCACAGTCGTGAAGGGGTACGGGTACACCTGCTTCGACTGCACCCGGTAGGTGGTGCCGTGATCCACGATATCGCAGAACTTGTCGGTGACAATACCGGGGTCGAAGACCAGTGAAACCGGCGAATTCGACACTTCTTTCCAGTTGGGGTCGGGCACTGAGCCTTTGGCCCCCGTCGTGTCGACGCTAGCGTGAATATTCCACGTGCCGGCCTCCTCGGACGTGACCTGCACGCCCACCATGCACTGCCCATCGGTACCGGTGGTGCAGGTGTCGGACGACAGCACCAACGGCGACGAGGCGTCAGCCCAGAAGTCAACCGTCTGGTTGGCCAGCGGCGCACCATTCTTGACGAGCGCCGTGCAGGTGTAGGCCTGCGTGCCGTCAGCGGTCAGCGGGCCGGCTGGCGTGCAGCTCATCGACGACTGGGTGTTATCTGCCGGCAATGCGAGCGTCAAAATGACTGTTACGTCATCATTGGTCGCCATCGGGCCCCAGGTGACTGTCGCTGTTGGACCGCTCGGGTTGGTAACCGTCGGTGCCGTGTACATCGGCGCACCGGTCTCGGTGTCGACCACCTGAGCCGAAACGGTGTAGCCAGTCGGCACAGCAATCGTCAGGGACGGGCTGGTTCCGGAGGCAATACCAACGCCGCTACCGACCTGCGGAGTCGAAGTGATATTCGAGAAGTTCTGCTGTACGCCGTTGATTGCGGTTGTCGGTGTCGTAGGTGTCACTGCCACCGGGCCGGTGATACTCGGGCCGATCGTTTCGACAGCCGGGCGGTAAACAGACGGGGCCACCTGGAACGCGTAGTCCTCAATCTCGCCAGGGGTTGTCCACAACTGCGTCGTGCTGGTCGGTTGTGCCTGGTATTCGTTGGCGCCGTTGTCTGGATGCGTGATCGCCTGGCTCAGACCGGTCGACACCTGCGTGCGCAATTGCACGACGCCGGACGCCACCGATGTTGTCGCCGTGAACGGGCCGGACGCCACCCCACTGGAGATCGTCGGCGCCCAAGCCGGCGTCTGGTTCAAAGTGATCGAGCCGGCAGGGGTCGTCCAACCGGCGGCGTACGTCGAGGGGTCATTCGCCTGGGTGCCTGACACCGTGCCCTTCAGGGTGTACGGACGTGTGGCCGCCAGCACAATGGCCGTGGCGACCGGCACATTGCCGACCAATGACGAGCCACCGATGTAGATGCCGTCGTCGGAGCCGCTGGCGGTCGTGCCGTCGGAGTTGAAGGTCGCATTATGCGCCGTGCTGTTCATTGCCGGGGCGGCGTAGTTGCCAAGCACCTGGCCGAACCAAACCGGCGAATCCAAACCGTTGGCATGCACCGGCGCCTTGTTGGCCACCGTGTCCGGTCCGGCCGTCGAATCGCCGTACGAACCCATCGTCGTGACACCGAAATCGACGTAGGCCACGTCCTGGTCGGTGTGCAGGTCGACAGTCGCGTAGATCGGGAAGGTCGACGGGTTGGCCGTGCTGCCCATCGTCGGCGTCGCGTCGACGTACGGCGCCGCCAAAGCGCCGTTGCAGGCCTGGCCTGTCGGCAGGGTCGTGGCCTCACCCGCGCCCGTCGAGACGCCGCCGGGAACATTGCGGCACTGCACCGTGGTGGAGTTGATCGGCCCGCCCGCCAGGCTTGTGCCCGTGTAGCCGCCGGCCCACGTCTGCACCGCATTGACGCCGTTGATCTGCGGCTGAACGACGCGCACCGTGAAGGTACCGGTGCCAGACGTGATGAACGAGAACGCGCCCGTGGAATCGGTGCTCACCTGGCCGACCATGACATTGCTGCTGTTGTACAGCGCCAATGGAACACCGCCCACTCCGGTGAAACCGCTGTCGGACGGGTCACCCTTGCCGTTGACGTCGTTAAACACATAACCCTCGATGACGCTCAACTGCTGCGGCGACGCCGCGTCGCGCATATTCGTCGTCGTCGCCGGCGTCATCGTGGTGCCCGTCCCGGTGCCGCTGGAGTTCACCTGCACCGTTCCGTTCGATGACGAGTTGATCAACTTGGTGGCGCCCGTCAGTGGGTCGACGCGCAGCATCAGCGACGCCGAAGCATTCACGCCGGTGGTAGGAGGCTGAACCGCAGGTCCCGCTGCACCGCCCGAGATGGCCGTCACCAGAAATATGCCATTGTGGATGCCGGTGCCCCACATCGCCGAACCCGTCGGCCAGCTGTCGGTGCCTGCCCCGGTCGGCGTCTTCGTCAACTTCGTCGTAACGCTGTACGTCCACGGATTGGCCGCCGTCGGCACGGTGTAGTTGCCGCTGGCATCCTTCGACGGGCTGATCCGCAGCAAAGATATGTTGCTGACACCGCTGGTTGGCATGGCGACACCCGCGTACGTGAACAAGTCGCCATTGGCAGCCAGGCCGAAGTCGGCCGTGATGTCCGACGCGCCGCCATTCACCCAGGCCGACCCGCTGGCCGCGCCGGAGGGGTTGGCGTTCACCGACGCGGAAGTCGCCCTGGCCCGGTTACGCACCTGCGAGATGGTTGTCGTGGTTGTGGCGCTGAAGTCCGCAGGCACAACCGGCCCGGACTGCACATACTTGCCAGTCACTGGATCCCAGATGAAGTACTGCTGGTTCGACCCGTTGACACAGCTCGCGACACTGTTCCAGCCGCAATCATCCAGCGTGCCGTACATGGGCTGCACGAACAGATAGCCCGAGTACTGGTCGGCCTCACCGCCGGTGCCGTAGGCGAAAGTATTGCCAAGAGGCGGATTGGCCATCCATGGGTGGATGGCACCACCTTCCGGCATGCAGCCGACGTACATATCCGATTCGCCCGACGTGACGCGCATCACGTAGATATAGTTCGCCGGGCACGTCATGCCGAACCCGTTCAGCCCCTGGGGACTACCCGCGTCATTCCACATATAGATGGTCAGCGGCACATTCGTGCCGGAAGTCGCCTCGCCATATGTGCCACCGATGGGCGCAATGGCCTGCGTGTCCAGCGCCGTGCCAGTGAAGGACCCGCCGCCGGTCGCCGTCCGTTGCACCGTCATGACCGACCGTGTCTGATAGCTCGTCGCATCCGCGTTGAAGTTGTACGACTCGCCCAAGATCCAGTTCGTCCCGTTCAGGCCCGTCGGCGACGACGACGAGTCGGACGTCCAATACACCGAGTTGCTGTTCAGCGGGCCCATGCCGCCATTCGTTGGGTCGGCCATGGGCGTGCCATCCGGGTTCAGCGCCGGCGCCCAGATGGCTTTCATATTCGTGATCCTGGTCCAATTGGGATCCGCGCCCTGCATCGGCAAGGTGGCCGGCGCCCCGGCCGCCGCCGCTTCCGGTGCCGCCACCACCTGTGACAGGGTGCCAAGACCCAATAAAGATGTGGCAAAGGCGGCGATCACCGCTGCCGGACGACGCCAAGGCCGTCCTGTGGATGATGAAGCGTTCGAATGATCCAATACAGACGACGTCATGTCGTTCTCCCTTACAAATGTGCGCCAGTCCCTTTTGGTGCACTCCCTTAGCCGGTCCCTTCCGGCAGCCCGCTTCCCTGTCAGCGGTCCGCACGCAATTTTTCCACTCGGCGTTTCATGTGTCAACACGAAACGGCACGGATTTCTCACAGTGTGAGATTTCGTCCCAGACAAGGTCGGCTCGACCGTCATCACACCTAGGCAAAGCCGGGTTAATGGTCAGTTGTCGTTTGGCACACGGCTGCGGGAATCAGCTTCGACACGCCGCAAACTGCCGCCGCCGTTGCGAAAAATGCCCGCGCTGCCCGGGTGCGGACGACGATTCGTGGCGCCCCGGAGTGAGGCGCTCAGCCCACCAGGTCGAGCATCTGGGCCACCGACTTCTTGCCGAAGTGCGGCTCCTGGTCGTCGATCAGTATGCAGGGCACGCTCATGACGTTGTACTGCTCGCGCAGGCCCGGGAAGTGGGCGACATCGTAGGCCTTGGCCGTCACGTTGCCATTCAGCGCGGCGATGTGTTGGGACGACATGACCGTCTCGGGGCACATGGTGCACGACAGCGACACCAGGATGCGGATCGCCACCGGCTTGTCGATGGCCGCGATGCGCGCCTTCGTCGCGTCGTCCAGCGGTTGGCCCGGCCCGGCCGCGTTGTACAGGCCCAGCACGAACGAGTTGAACTCGTGCCCGCCCGGCACACCGCCGAAGCTCAAGCCTGTGTCGACGAGGGACGATGGGGCAGCGGCGTCGCCCCGCAGGACGTCGACGCGTGGCGTCAACCCGCCCAGCGCCTGGGCGTCGGCCCCGTCCACCACCTGCACGGCGACCTTGCCGCCACTGAGGCCGGCCAGCTCGGTCAGGTAGCCCTTCAGTTCGGCGGCGATCGGCTGGTTGTCCATGACGACGCGCAGCGTCAGCGGGTTTTCGAAACGGGCGAATAGTGGCGTCAACTGGGCGCGGATGTCGGCACCGAAGTAGGCCCCGTCTGGCGCGGGCGCCACCACCGGTGCGTCGCCCGGTGCCACCGCCGGGGCCTGGCTGGTGGTCGTCGGGTCGAGTTCGCGCACCGGCGCCTTAGGTACCAGGCCGGTCTTGGTCTGCATCGCGGCGATATGGCGCTCCAGCTCGGTGGCCGCGATGGCGCCGTCGTTGGTCGCCGTCACAACCTGGCGCAGCGCCTTGGGGCGCACGTCCCCGGCCGCATACAGGCCAGGCACCGTCGTCGCCATCGTGCTGGGGTCGGCGGTGACATAGCCTTGGCTGTCCAGCTCGACGACGTCCTTGACCAGCTCGGTGGCGGGCGCCAGGCCGACGAACACGAATGTGCCGAAGGTCTTGCCGTCGGGGGCCTGGTAGCTGGTCACCTCATTGGTGACGGTGTTGTGGTAGCGGGCGGTGCGGGGCATGGCGCCGTTCGGCGCCGCAGAGTCGCCTGCCACCTCGTCCATGACAGTGTTATATAGCACCGTGATCTTGGGGTTGGATTCGACGTCCTCGATGTTGGCCTTGGGCGCCTTGAGTTCCGTGCCGCGCACCAGAAGGGTGACGTGGCGGGCGTACTTCGTCAGGAAGACGGACTCGTCGGCCGCCGCCAGCCCGCCGCCCACGACGAACACGTCCAGGCCGGTGAAGAACTCGCCGTCACAAGTGGCGCAGTAGGCGACGCCGCGCCCTTTGAACTGGTCTTCGCCGGCGAACCCGACGGAGCGGGGCGCGGCCCCGGTGGCCAGCACGATGCCGAAGCAGCGCCGGTCGCCGGCGCCGGTGTGGACGACCTTGATATCGCCGGTGACGTCCAGCCCCGTCACCTCGGCGCCCAGGAACTCGGCGCCGAAGTTGAGCGCCTGCTGACGCATCGTCCGCGTCAAGGCCTCGCCGGACGTCCGCTCGATGCCGGGGTAGTTGACGACATCATCGGTGGTGGTGGCCTGGCCGCCGATCTTGTCCTTCTCGATCACCAGCACCCGATACCGGCCCCGCGCCAAATACAGCGCCGCTGTCAGCCCGGCCGGCCCGCCGCCAATGACCACCGCGTCGAATAGGTCCTGGTTGTCGTCCATAGTTTTCCTCGTCAGTTGGTTTTCGCCCCTTGGTCTTCCCTTTCGGCTGCCACCACTCTACAGAGATGTTGCGGTGTCAGTTGTAAACCTCGCTGCGGTGGGCTGCTCGGACAACTGTGACGATCAACTGTTCATCGAGCACGTCATAGATCACTCGATAGTCGCCCACTCTGATACGCCAAGCCGTCTTTTCGCCAACCAACCTGCGTGAACCTGCTGGCCTGGGGTTGCTGCCCAAATTGGCGGAGACGTCCAGGATGCGTTGACGAACATCTCGGGGAAGTTTTCGTATTTGTCGGGCTGCAGCAGAGGTGAACTCGACGCTGTAGATCACTGAGCAAACTCACTTCGCAATTGTTCTAGGGTGACGCGGGTACCGTCATCCTTGGCTTTCGCGGCTCGGTAGGCGGCAACATCCTGCGACATCTCGAATGCTTCCAATGACTCCAGGTCGGCGGCACCGATCAAGACAGCCGCCAATCTGCCGTTGCGCGTGACACCGACGCGCTCGCCCGCATACATGGCGCGCCCTAATACGTCCGACAATTGAGCACGCAATTGGCGAGTCGTTACTTGGTTGGTCAAAGTGTACATGCCGCAATTGTAGCATAAAGCGTCATTGTGTACACAGACTCTGAGACTAGCGTACTTTCAGCCGAAACCGCCCAAAAACCAACGCCCCGACGGCAGACGTAGGCATCTGAACCGTCGAGGCGGTGGTATTTGCTTATGTCAGAGCATGCCAACCAAGTCCAGTGACGGCGCCAGGGTGGCGGCACCGGGCTGCCAGTTGGCGGGGCACACCTGGTCGTCGTGGGTGGCGACGAACTGCGACGCCTCGACGCGACGCAGCAGCTCGTGGGCGTTGCGGCCGACGCTGCCGGAGTTCACTTCGTAGGCGACGATCTTGCCCTCGGGGTTGATGACGAAGCTGCCGCGCTCGGCAACGCCGTCGGCCTCGATCATGACGTCGAAGTCCTCGGCCAAAGCGTGGGTTGGGTCGGCGAGCATCGGGTACTGGATCTTCTTGATGGTGTCGGACGCGTCGCGCCACGCTTTGTGCACCCAGTGGGTGTCGCACGAGACGGAATAGATCTCGCAACCGATCTTCTGGAAGTCGGCGTAGAGGTCGGCCAGGTCGCCCAGTTCGGTGGGGCAGACGAACGTGAAGTCGGCCGGGTAGAACACGAAAACCGACCACTTGCCGAGCAGATCGGCCTTGGTGACGGTCTTGAAGTCGTTGCCAACGAAAGCTTGCACCGAGAAATCGGCGACATCTTTACCGATAAGAGACATTTTTCCATCCTTGAAAATTGGGGCGGGACAAACCAGCCGTGAGATACACCTATAACAGTAGCCCCGAACGAGTCATTCCCGCGGCCACGATTCGCGCGCCCAGATCTCGCCATTGGGGGCAGGTCCGCTGGCTCACGCCAACCGAGTTAGTCCTTCGGCGTTTGGTCAGCCGCCTGTTATTCGGGCAACGTCAGTCGTCGACGTCCTGGATGGCGTCCAGCGCCGCCATGTCGTCCGGGCTGATCTCGAAATCGACCTGGGCGTCCTCGACGATGAACTGCTCGTGTACCGACTTCGGCAGGGGCAGCGTGCCTTTCTGCAGGGCGTACCGGATGCACACCTGCGCGACCGATTTGCCCAACCGGCTGGCGACGACGGCGATGCTCGGGTCGTCCAGCAGCTTGCCGGTGGCGATGGGCGAATAGGCCTCGACCAGGATGCCCGCACCTTGGCAAAACTCCACTAGCTCCTCTTGCGTGTGGCCGATGTGGAACAGAATCTGGTCAGCCAACGGCGCGACGTCGCAGCGGCTGGTGATGTTTTCGATGTCGTCGATCTGGAAATTCGACACCCCGATGGCGCGGGCCCGTCCGTCCTGGTAGGCCTCCTCAAGCGCCTTCCAGACGGCGACGTTCTCGTCGAAATAGCGCGGGGCGCCGGCGGTGAACATCTCGGGCCACGGACGCGGGGCGTGAATCAGCAGCAGATCGACGTGGTCCATCCGCAATTGCGCCAGGGACGTCTCGATTGAGGCCCTGGCTTCGGCATATGTCTTCATTTGAGCCGGCACCTTCGTGGTGACGAACACCTCGTCCCGCGCCATGCCGGATGCCCGGATGCCTTGGCCGACGCCCGCCTCGTTCTGGTAGGCGCGCGCCGTGTCGATGTGCTCGTAACCCGCCCGCAGGGCCGTCTGCACCGCCTGTGGCGCCACGTCGTCGGGTGTCTGCCAAGTGCCGAACCCAACCTTCGGTATCTGGACGCCATTGGCCAAAGTGAAATGCTCCTGGAGCACTCCCATCATTTCCTCCTCCTGAGATGGGCAACCGCCCACACCTCCACTGTAGCGGAGAAACCGCCGCCGTGGGTCGCCAGGTCAAACGCGGCATGAATCTGAGACCGTCCGCAGCACCGAATGACCAGTCACCCATCACTACATCACCAATTCGACTCCAGCAGCACGCGCTTGGACGGCGAGTTGGTGGTCTGTGGTTGCCAACTTGACGTCAATCGCCTGGGCCGACGCCAAGACGACGACGTCCGGCATCCGTAGGCCGGTCGAAGCCCTTGCTTGTGCGAGGTCGACCACGCTGACCAGTCCCTCTCGCGCGAGATATGGATTGTCGTCCCCTAAAAGGCTGTCTTAGGCCCGTCAGGGGACGACTATCCATGTTTCGCGGTCAAGGACCGTCCTTACTGGGCGGTGTAGCCGCCGTCAACGACATACTGCGAGCCCGTCACGTTGCTGGCGCGGTCGCTCAACAGGAAGCAGACGACCTCGGAGACCTCTTCGGCTGTGCCCAGACGGCCGATCGGGTGCATGGCAATCAATGCCTTCATCGTGGCGTCATCCAGCGCGGACAGCAGGGGCGTGTCGATGTAACCCGGGTGCACTGAGTTGATGCGGACGCCCTTCGGCGCATAGGCGATGGCCGTCGCCTTCGTCATGCCGGAGACACCGTGCTTTGCCGTCACGTAAGGCACAGCCAGATCGGTGCCGACCAGGCCCAAGATGGACGACGTGTTGACGATCGAACCGCCGCCGGCCGCCAGCATGGCGGGAATCTCGGCCTGCATGCCGTAGAACACCGAGTTTAGGTTGACGTCGATCAGGCGCTTATAGCCGTCCAACGGCACGTCGGTGATCATGCCGTTCGGGCCGCCGATGCCGGCGTTGTTGAGCGCCAGATGCAGGGCACCAAAAGTCTTGACTGCCAGGTCGACCGACGCTTTGACGTCATCAGGGCTGGCCGCGTCGCCAACAAAGGCGACGGCCCTGCCGCCGGCCGCGGTGATAGCGGCAACGACACCGTCGGCCGCCTTCTGGCTGATGTCGGCGCACACCACGCACGCCCCACCGCTGGCCAGTTGCTTGGCCACGGCCTCGCCGATGCCCGAGCCGGCCCCAGTCACGAGCGCCACCTTGCCCTCGAATTCTCCACTCATTGTGTATTCCTTCTTTCCATGGTTCTTCTGGCCCATGCCAGACTCTCTTATGCTCTATTCAACCGCCGAATGGCCGTCTGTATTCGATGAAGTGCCTAGGTTTCGACTACCGGATGTTTTTCTTAACACCCGCAGCCGCCGCGACCGGCACCCTCACGCCTGATGCGAAGCCCACTCGTAGGCCTGGTTGGGCCGCTGGATCGCCAGCTTGCCGCCGCTGACATCCACCAGGGTGCCCGTGATGTAGCCGGCCTGATCGCTGGCTAGGAAACACACCAGGTCGGCGACATCGTCCGTCGTCTCCCAGCGACGCAGCGTCAGGGTGCTGAGCAGCGAATCCTGCTCGGCCTGGGGACGCTCCGTGTAGTGATTGATGTCTGTCGGCACCATGCCGGGGGCGAACGCGTTGACGGTGATGTTCCATGGCCCAAGCTCGCCGGCCAGCACACGCGTCAGCCAGACGACACCCGCCTTGGACGCTCCATAAGCGACGCCACCGAAGGCCGGCACAATCGCCGCGAACGACGCCGTGTTGAGGATTCTGCCCGACTTCTGCGCCTTCATGACGGGGATGACGGCCCGCGCCACCCGGTATACGCCGTTCAGGTTGACGTCGATGATGCGCGTGAACTCGTCCTCCGTCATCAAGTCGGCGGGCAAATCCTTGGTGATGCCGGCGTTGTTGACCAGGATGTCGACGCGCCCGTGCTGCGCCAGGACGGTATCGAGCGCCGCCTTGATGGTGTCGGATTTTGTGACGTCGACGGCGAGTTGGCTGGCGCCGTCACCGCCGGCCGGCCAGTTGACATCCCACCGACTGACGATGGCTCCCTCGGCCGTCAGACGGTCGGCCAGTGCCGCGCCGATGCCGCGCGCCGCCCCGGTGACGATGGCGATTTTGTTGCTCAAGTCAATCAACATTGATAGCTCCTTTCGCCAATCAAGCCTAGTGTGCTGTAACAGAATTAGGTTCACGTTCGGGCGTGCCGGGCGGGATGGATGGCAAGGCGGAGGAGGGAGCGATAGTGGGCTATCGTGACCGACGACAACGAAGTCAGGCGCCCGAT